>Ga0272448_1000755_pt1 | contig 47152 bp, 37 predicted proteins | sample YNPCB0191_FD_202220 | JGI IMG/M metagenome (GOLD analysis project Ga0272448, IMG submission 202220) | Hot spring sediment microbial communities from Yellowstone National Park, WY, United States - YNP-CB-019-1 | ecosystem: Environmental > Aquatic > Thermal springs > Hot (42-90C) > Sediment... | reverse complement strand
GCGCGCGCAGGCTGCGGATGGCCCGTGCCCGATCGGACTCGTCTCTACCACAGGAGATACACGACCCCGAAGGCCGTCTCTACGCCAAATGGCAGGCCACGTAGCGCCCTTCGCTCACTTCCACCAGGGCGGGCTCTTCCAGCGCACAACGTTCCACGGCCCTAACGCATCGCGGATGGAACGGACACCCCGGGGGCACGTTGATGGGGCTAGGCGGCTCGCCCTGGATGGATGGCGCTTTCCCCTTTACTCTCGGGTTCAGTTGCGGGACCGCTTTCAGCAGCGCCTGGGTGTACGGGTGGATCGGATCGGCGAACAGTGCTTCGCTCGGCCCCAACTCCACGATGCGACCCAGGTACATAACGGCCACGCGATGGCTCACGTAGTGGACCAGACGAAGGTCATGGGTAATGAACAGCAGCGTCAGGTGCAGCCTGTCTTGCAGTTCCATGAGCAGGTTCACCACCTGGGCCTGGATGGAAACATCCAGGGCCGACACCGGCTCGTCGGCGACGATGAACTTCGGCTCCACGGCCAGCGCCCGCGCCAGGCCGACCCGTTGCCGCTGGCCGCCGCTCAATTCGTGCGGGAATCGTTGGGCTATCTCCGAGTCCAGGCCCACCGTGCTCAACAGATACGCCACGCGGCTGGGCACTTCGGAGGGCGCGCACATGGCGTGAACCGAGCATACCTCGCCCAGAATCTGACCCACCGTCTGGCGCGGGTTCAGCGACCAGTACGGATCCTGGAACACGACCTGCATCTTCCGCCGCATCTGGCGAAGCGCGCCCCCCTTGAGGGCGAGGACATTCTGGCCCTCAAAGACCACTTCGCCCTCATCCGGCTCGTATAGCCTCAAAATGCATCGGCCAAGCGTTGTCTTCCCGCAGCCGCTCTCTCCCACCAGGCCCAGCGTCTCACCCGGGTACACGTGCAGATTCACCTTGTGCACGGCGCGCAGCAGGGCTGGTGGTCGGCCCAGGGCCTGCTTCACGATGGATTTTCCCAAAACGAATGTCTTGGAAAGCCCACGCACCTCAAGGAGCGGCTGACGTGTTTGTTGACCGACCGTTGCCGTCTCGTTCATCATATCTCGTTGCTCCTTATGCACGCGCTGTAGTGGCCAGGCGAGACTTCCTGCAGGGCAACCTCGGCGTTGGCGCAGTCCTCGGTCGCGTATCGGCATCGGGGGACGAAGGGGCACCCACCAGGCAGGTTCAGCAAGTTCGGTGGTTGGCCCGGGATGGGCACCAGGCGGGACCCCCGCGCTGCGCTTTTCGGAATGGACTCCATGAGGCCGATCGTGTAGGGATGGCGGCTGTTCTCAAACAGGTCCACAACATCGGCCAGTTCCATGATCTTGCCCGCATACATCACCGCAACGCGGTGGCACAGTTGCGCCACAACTCCCAGGTCATGCGTAACCCACACCACGCTCATGCCCAGGCGCTCTTGGAGTTCCTGCACGAGGCGGATGATCTGGTCCTGGATGGTAACGTCCAGCGCGGTGGTCGGCTCATCCGCCAGCAGCACCTTGGGCGAGCAGGCCAGGGCGATGGCGATCATCGCGCGCTGCCGCATCCCTCCGCTGAACTGGTGCGGATAGTCGCCTAGCCGTCGCTGCGGTTCCGGAATGCCGACCATTCGGAGCAGGGCCACTGCCCGCTCGCGCGCGTCGTTTGTGGACACATCCTCGTGCTGGCGAATCGTCTCCACGATTTGCTCGCCGATGCTCAGAACCGGGTTTAGCGCGGTCATAGGCTCCTGAAGGATCATGGAGACCTCGCGGCCTCGGAATTGGGACAACTTCGCTTCGGGCCACTCCAGTACATCGTCCCCGCGGTAGTACACGTGGCCGCCGACGATGCGCCCTGGCGGAGGAACCAGGCGTATGATGGAGCGGCACGTCATGCTCTTCCCCGAGCCGCTCTCTCCCACCAGTCCCAGCACCTCGCCCTCGCCCACGGAAAACGAAACCCCATCCACGGCCTTGACGATCCCATCTGGAACGGCAAAGTGCGTCTTGAGATTCTCTATCCTCAAGAGGGTAGCGTCATTGGATTGGCCTGCTTGTGGCATCCGCTTACCTCCCTCAGCGGTCTGAATGACGGAGCAGGCTGGACAGCCCGTCGCCCAGGAGACTGAACGCAATACCGACGACGGCGATGGCCAGGCCGGGGAACACCGAAATCCACGGGGCCGACTGTACGAATTCTCGCCCATCGGCAATCATCACACCCCACTCGGGCGTCGGCGGTTGCACGCCGAGGCCGAGAAAGCCAAGGGACGAGCCTGCCAGGATGCACATGACGACATCCGACATGGCGAAGATGATAGCCGGATTGATGACATTGGGCAGAAGGTGCCGCAGCATGATCCGCCAGTCGCTGTAGCCCAGGGCTTTGGCAGCAAGGGCATATTCCAGATTCTTCGCGATCAGAATCTCCCCGCGGATGATCTTGGCATAGGCAATCCAGCCGACCAGCGAGAGGGCGATGTACATATTTCGCACGCCCGGGCCCAGGATGGCAAGGATAGAGATCACCAGGACGTAGAACGGGAACGCCACGCTGATGTCCACCAGCCGCATGAGGAGCGAGTCCACCAGCCCGCCGTAATACCCCGAGATACACCCAACGATGACGCCAAAGATAAACGGGAACACGACGCAAATGACCCCTATCTGGAGGTCAATCCGAGTTCCCACAAGGATGCGGGACCAGATGTCGCGCCCGAATTTGTCGGTCCCAAGCCAGTGACTCGCGCTGGGGGGAAGCAGCCGCTCGGCGTAGTTCTGCTCCGTAGGGTTGTACGGGGCCATCCGCGGGCCGATGATGGCCACAACCACGATCAACGTTACCAGCACGATGCCGGACACGAGCGACGGGTTTCTTGCGATGAATCGGCTGATGCGGGCCCAAGCGAGTTTCCGTTGCGCCGGGCCTCTGTGGATTTGCGCCGCAGATACCATGGGTCTCTCCTTGGGACAGAATCACAGACTCACACGCGGGTCCAGGAATGAATAGGCGATATCCGTAATCAGGTACACCAACGAGACCAGAATGCCAAACGTGAAGGTAAGCCCCTGCACCACTGGATAGTCGCGCCCCATGATGGCTTGAACCATCGTCCACCCCACGCCCGGAAGCGCGAAGACGGTCTCCACCACCACGGACCCGCCTACCAGCCAGCTCATGTGGATGCCGATGATGGTGAGCGCCGGGACCATGGCGTTGCGAAGCACATGTTTGAGCAGGACCCACCTTTCGCGCAACCCCTTCGCGCGCGCGAATACCACGTGCTCCGAACTGAGGGCGGCGATGATCCCGTCGCGCAGGTTGCGCGTCAGGACCGCGGCCAGGTGCAAGCCGAGGGCGAGCGCGGGAAGGAACAGGTAGTACAGACGCTCCGTGAATGTACGCCCTGCTCCACCCACCGGGAAGATGGGGATCTTGATGCCCAAGAAGATGAGCAAGATAATGCCGATCCAAAAAGCCGGCGTGGACAGTACGGTTACAAAAACAGCCCGAATGACCTGATCTATCCAGGTGTTTCGCTTCAGCGCAGCCAGCAGGCCCAGCGGGAACGCGATAATCACGGCCAGCACGGCCGCGTAGGTCGCCAGGAACAGGGTCAGCGGAAGCCTCCGCTTGATGAGTTCCACGACAGGAATTCGCGACACCAGCGAGTCGCCCAGGTCGCCGCGAATCAGGTTCTTGACGAAGATCGCAAACTGCACGGGCAGCGGCTTGTTGAGGCCCAGATGCTCGGTGAGAGCGGCGATCTTCTCGGGGGTGGCTTTTAGCCCCAGCATGATGGTGGCGGGGTCTCCTGGGATCAGATGCACCATCAGGAACACCAGCACCGTGATTACGATCACGGTCGGAATCATTTGCAGAAACCTACCCAGGATGTAGGCCGTTCTATCCACGGTTACCTCCTCGCGAAGGGTGATGTGTGCCCAGAGGGCCAGGCATGTGGCCCTCCGAGCACACACAGTCGCAAAGGCGATGGCCCGCCCTAGCGGTCCAGCCAGGTCTCGCGGAACACCAACCAGCCGAGCGGAATCTGGTAGAAGCCCTTGACATCCTTGCGGATGAAGGTCGTGAACGGTGTGTGGTACAGCGGGATCTCCACTGCCTCGTCGTTGTAAATCTTCTGGATCTCGTAGTACATCTCACACCGCTTCTGGGGGTCCAGTTCCACGGCGGCCTTCTTGGTCAACTCCACAGCGCGGTCGTTTTTCCACCCCGAGTGAACCGCCGGGTCCACGACAAACCAGGCCACTTGCTGCGCCGGGTCAATGACGTCGTTGGTCCACTGGTACCCCGAGATGGCTTCAAACGTGCCGTTGCGGAACTTGTCGCCGAGCAGCCCGCCCTCAATCTCGTTGACCTCTACCTCAATGCCGATCTTGGCCCACATCTCCTTGAGGACGGTGGCCTGGTCGCGCCCGATCACGCGCCCGCTGGGCACTTCCAGTTTCACGCCCTTGTAGCCATTGGGGTATTTGGATTCGGCAATGAGTTGCTTCGCCTTCTCCAGATTGTACGGGAAGCCCTCAAGATTCGGGTTCCAGCACGGCGAAGCCTTGGGCATGAAGGATTTGGCCACCTCGCCGTTGCCGTGGAGCACGACGTCCAGAAGCGCCTGCCGGTCAATGGCGTAGTTCAGCGCCTGGCGCACCTTGACATCGTCAAAGGGCGGTTTGGTGTGGTTCAGGAAGATGTAGTAAGTCTGGGTAGATGGCCACAGCGTGAGGACGGCGTTCGGATCGTTCTTGACCGAGGCCACCTGGCTGAACGGAATGGCGTCGGTGGCGTCAATCTCGCCCGATTGCACCTGGAGCACACGCGTGCTGTCTTCGGCGACCTGGGTCAGCCGAATCTCGTCCAGGTAGGGCAGCGGCTTGCCATCCACGCCCATCTCCCAGTAGTAGGGGTTCTTCTTCAGCACCATGTACTCGCCGACGACCCAGTCGGCAACCATGAACGGGCCGGTGCCGATGGGTTTCTTGAAGAACTCCTCTGGGGAGCCCGCGGCCTCAAAGGCTTTCTTGGGGAAGATGCCGTTGCTGAACAGGGCCAGGCCGGCGAGAAAATCAGCCGACTTCTCTTTGAGTTTGAGGCGGACGGTGGAATTGTCCACGGCCTCTATGGTCTCCACATTCGCGAGGCTCCAGTTCCAGGGGCCTGTATCCCGCGCGCGAAGGAGCGAGTAAACGACATCTTCCGTGGTAACGTCCGTGCCGTCATGGAACTTCAGGCCGGGCCGCATCTTGAACGTGTAGGTAAGCCCATCGTCGCTCACCGTCCACGATTCGGCGAGTGCCGGCTCAATCTTGGTCCCCGTGCGATCCACCCGCACCAGCGGCTCAAAGACGTTCACCATGATCCAGACATCCTGGTTGGCTTCCGTCCAGGCCATGTCAAAGTTCTCGGGGATCGCATTGCGCGCCCACTTCAGGGTCCCCCCGCGCTTGACGGTAGGGGTGGGCGGTTGGGTGGGCACCGGCGTTGGCGTGGCCGGCGCGGTGGTCGGCGCTGGGGCCTGCGTGGGGGCCTTGGTCGGCTGTGGCGCGGTGGTGGGCGTGGCCTTCGGCCCACAACTCACCAGCACCATGGACACCAGGACCAGCGCGCTGAGAACGGCGAACAGTCTCCTTCCAATCATCTTGCTCCCTCCTTCTCACATTTTGATGATGGATCACTCGTTTGACAAACGTCGGTTTGCATTGTGCCAGGCAATCCCCCCTTTCTGTTTGCCCATGATGGTTCGGCTAGGCGTCCCATGGGCCTCTCAGGATTTGCACGACGTCTCGGACGGCGACCTGGAAGTACTCGCGCATGGTTTTCTCGTCGCGCGCGTATTCGCCGCCGCCTGTACCATCGCCTAGCCTCTCTCGGATTTCGCGCGGTGTCAGGCTGTGATAGTCGGTCCAGTCCACGTCGGGTTTACGGCCCTGCGGCAGTGGCGCAACCTGATTGATCCACGGGAAGCCCTCAATCCAGGCGCCGTGGTGATTCTCCTTGCCGCCAAGGCGCTCCATGAATTCCAGCACGCTGGGCAACAGGTACCACGAGCGGAATTTGATCATCACGCCTGGGTTCTTCTGTCGGAGAATGCCCGCCAACCGCTCGGCGATCTTGTTGCCGCCGTGCCCGTTGAGAATCAGAATCCTGCGGAACCCGTGCTGAATGAACGACTGGAGAATCTGCTCCACCAGGTTCAGGTAAGTGTCGTACTCTATGTTCACGGTGCCCGGGTACGCCATGAGGCCAAAAGAGGGGCCATAGGGAAGAGCAGGCGCTAGGACTACGTTCTCCTGCTCGCAGGCAGCCTTGGCGATTTCCCAGGGGCACTGCGTGTCCGTGGCCACGCTGTAGTACCCGTGCTCCTCAGTAGAACCCAGCACCAGCACCAGGCGGTCGTCCTTCTTGAGGTATTGCTCCACTTGCATCCAGTTCATTTGTTCCAGCAACATACAGCGCCTCCTTGTTGTCTTCAGTGCATGATGATTGTGTCCCGTACGCGGCGACTTATGCACCAACGGCCAGCAACGGGTCGCCCTTGTTGATGGCCAGCGATGACACCAGGAACAGAATTCGCCCGTCCGCCGGCGAGTCCACAGTCTGTAGCACGTTCCCCTGGTAATCGGTGATCTTGCCGAGCCTCTGGCCCTTCGCGACCACATCGCCCACGGACACGTCCAGGTAGTAGTAGCCGTCGTGCTCACTGCGCAGCCAGATGAACTTGTCCAGCACCTGCGTGGGCACCGGTTCCGGGGCCGGGCCGTCCAGCATCCCGATGTGGCGCATCAGACGGTTCACGCCGTTGGTCAGGAGGGCGACGGCTTCGCGCGGCCATAGGCCCTGCCCGCCCGCCTCGGCCAACATGCTTGGGATGCCTTCGTGCGCGGCCGCGGAGTAGGTGGACCCGCGCGTTTCGCTGCGGACCACATACGGGATGCCGAACACCTGCGCCAGTTCCTTGGACCTCTCGTCCACCTTCGCGTTGCCGGAGACATTGAAGATTGTGAAGGGGATCAGGGCTTCCACCAGGTCTCCGCCATGCAAATCTACATAGTAGTCGGCGCGCTTGAGCAGGTTGTGGAACAGCCAGTATGCCAGTTGCTCGGACGCGGAGCCATTCTTGTCGCCGGGGAAAACGCGGTTCAGGTTCTTGCCATCCAGCGGGCACACGTAGATGGACCGCGCCCGGAACGCAGGCATGTTCACCACCGGCGCCACGACGACGCTGCCACGCACGGCCTTCGGCGTTAGCGTCTGGCCGATTTCCAGCGCGGCAGCGATGCTGGCGTATTCCGCCCCGTGGACTCCCGCCGTGATGACCAGCGTGGGGCCGGGCTTCGCGCCGTGAATCAGGAACAGGGGAACCGGGACGGTATGTCCGTCCACCTGCACTTCCTGAACCCCTGTAACCTTCTCGCCCGTGGGCGCGGAGAAATTTCCTACTCGCAATTCGGTTGCCATGGTGAAACACCTCCACAAGAAATCGGCTACTTCGCCAGCGGGCCCAGCGAGTCCACGGGCGGCAGCGTAACTTTGCGGAACTCCTCAACAAACTTCACCAGGTAATCGGTGATCCCCTGGTAAATCTTCTCGCCCATCTCCTTGGAGCCGGCGGTTGGCGGGATGTCGTAGCGGGTGGCACCGGACAGGCCAAACTCCAGCATGTCGCCGCTGTCCGTGATGTCGGCCGTGATCAGGTTCACGAAGACCGAGCCGCCGTTGAATCGTGCGTCGTGCGGCGTGTCCAGGGCAATGGTGTCGCTGAGGTTCTTGCTGGTCGGAATCTTGGCGACCCGCATGTTGGGCAGCGATTCGTCCAGCGCCAACACGAGGGACGCCTCAACGTAGTCCCCGTGGCCGATGGGTAGCCAGTTGGGATTCACCGTCTGGATGACCTTCCAGTACACGACAGTGGCCATGGGGATACACATCTCGCGCAGCATCTCGCCGCACTGGCGGATGGCTTGCATGTTCCCGCCGTGGCCGTTGACGAACAGGATGTGCGTGGCGCCGTAGGCGACCAGGTCTTCGCAGATTTCCATGAGCATGTTTGCCAGGGTGTCTTCGCTGACGGAAAGGGTGCCAGGAAAACTGGTATGGTACTTGGCGTAGCCGATGGGGATCGTGGGTGTAACGATGACATCGGCGCGCTCGCCCAATCGCCTCGCGAACTCCTCCGCGGTGAGGAAGTCGGTGCCCAGCGGCATGTGCGGGCCGTGCTGTTCGGTGGAGCCGATGGGGATGACCACAACGCACGGCTTGCGCGAAAAGGCCGCCTGGGCTTCGGGCCAGGTCATGTGCTCCAATAGGTATTTTTTCTTTGCCATCTCACTACTCCTTTGTACGTTTGTACATGGTTGGATTTCGGTACGATCCGTTGGGTTGCCTTGCGGTGTTGCTCTTTCGCTCTATACCATCCCTCCTCAGGCTTTGCTCCGCGCTTTGATAATCCATGTTGCGGGCAAGCGCACACGCCTCTGGGAGACGTGTGCCAATCATGAGGGCTGTGGAGGATGCCTAACGGCCTCTGAGATAGGGGTCTAGAACATCGCGCAGCCCGTCGCCCAGCAGATTGAACCCGATAACCGTGACCACGATGGCGAGGCCGGGAAAGGTCGCAATCCACCAGGCCGACAGCATGTAGTTTCGCCCACCCGAGAGCATGGCGCCCCATTCCGGCATGGGGTGCTGAGCGCCCAGGCCCAGGAACGAAAGGCCGGCGGTCTGCACGATGGCCCAGCCCACGGCCAGGGTAGCCATGACGATGATGGGCGCGACGCAATTGGGCAGGATATGGCGAAACATAATTCGGAACGATGAGGCCCCGATGGCGCGCGCGGCCTCAACAAATTCCTTCTCTTTCAGAGACAGGACGGTGCCCCGCACGAGGCGGGCATACTGTGGCATGTACACGATGCCGACGGCGATCATGGCATTGCGGATGCCCGGCCCGAAAATCGCCACGACGATCATGGCGAGCAGGAGGTACGGGAACGCGAGCATCACGTCGGTAAGCCAGACCACGAATGCGTCCACGCGCCCCCCGTAGTAGCCGCCGATGAGGCCGATGGTAACTCCCAGCACCAGTGCGATGCTGTCGGCCAGAATGCCTGCCAGCAACGCCCAGCGAGCGCCGTGGATGATACGGCTGAGGATGTCGCGACCGAACTCGTCTGTGCCCAGCGGGTAGGATGCAGACGGCGGTCGGAGTTGGCGGATGAAACTCTGCTTGATGGGGTCATAGGGCGCAATCTGCTGCGCGAATATGGCTACCACGGTGATCCCGAGAATGATCACCAGGCCGATGATGGCCGATTTGCTCCGAAGCAAGCGGCGAAACAGCGACGGAGCCGTACCCTTCCGCTGTACGACCTCTATGCGGCTCCCAGGGACTTTCTTGGCGACGACTTCCTCTCCTGCTGCCATGAGACCGATACCTTCCTATGTGTAGTGGATGCGCGGGTCCAGATAGGCGTACAGCAGGTCCACCGCCAGATTGATGACCACGATCATGAGAGCAGACACAATGACCACAGCCTGCACGACGGCATAGTCCCGTGCCAGTAGCGACGTAATCGCCAGGCGGCCCAGGCCGGGGAGCGCGAACACCGTCTCGGTGAGAACGGCCCCGGACAACAGAAGGCCCAGTTGCAGGCCGATCACGGTAACAACCGGGATCAGCGCGTTGCGCAGGGCGTGGCGGATGATGACCAGGCGTTCGCTCAGCCCCTTGGACCTGGCCGTGCGTACATAGTCCTGGCGGAGAATCTCCAGCATGGCCGAGCGGGTCATGCGGGCGATGGTTGCCATCGGGATACTCCCCAGGGCAATGGACGGGAGCACGAGATGGCGCGCCGCCGAGTTGAAGGCTTTCAGGTCTCCGAGTATCAGCGCGTCCAGAAGGTGAATGCCCGTGATCTGTCGCAGGATGATGCCGTCATCCAGAATGCCGCCTATCGGTAGCCAGTGAAGCGTCCCGCCGAACAGCATGAGCAGGATCAACCCGGTCCAAAATATGGGCATGGAGACTCCGATGAGGACGGCGACCATAGAAAGCGAGTCAAAGAAAGAATACTGGCGCAGTGCAGCCAGCACGCCGACCGGAATACCCACGGCAATGGCGACGATGATGGCGCAGATGGACAGTTCAATGGTCATGGGCAGCGCCCACATGACTTCACGCCATGCCGGCTGCCGCGTGCGCAGCGAAATGCCGAAATCCCCATGCAGGGCCTTGGTGATGAAGCGCCAGTACTGCACATACACGGGTTGGTCCAGCCCCAATTCGTGCTGAAGCCGCGCCAGCGACTCGGGCGTCGCCTTGTCTCCGAGGAGCAGGGTAGCCACATCGCCAGGCACGATATGCATCCCGACGAAGACGAAGATGCTGACGCCGATCAGCACAGGGATCATTTGCAAGACTCGTCGTATGATGTAGCGGCTCAAGATCCACCCCTTGCCCGGAAATTGCATTGGCGGGCTGGGGCCGGCCCAATGGAGAACCGGCCCCAGCGTTGCCTCTCGTGGATGGGAACGCTATTTCAGTTCCACGTCCTCCATGTACCAGAACATCTGCAACGGGTTCAGCGCGAAGCCCTCCACGTTGGCGCGGATCGCGCGCACTTGCTTGGTGTGGTTGATGAAGAGCCACGGGGCATCATCGTGGATGATGCGGCAGGCTTCCTCATACAGTTTGGCTCGCTCTGCCTGGTCGCTGATGGTGCGCGCCTTCCTCAGGATTTCGTCCAGTTTCGGGTTGGAGTAGTGAGACGTGTTGCCAACGGGGATGTTGTCCGTGCTGAACATTTCCCACAGGAAGTTGTCGGGGTCGCCGTTGTCGCCCGACCAGCCCACCATGCCCAGGTCCTTGTTATCCGCGCGCCGGCGGGTCGCCAGGAACGTGCCCCACTCCAAGGTTTGCAGTTCCAGTTCTATGCCGACTTGTTTCAGGTACTCCTGGACGGCCACGGCCATCTTGATGCCGACAGGGTTGTAGCCGCGCGGGTTCTCGTAGCACAGGAGTTTGGCCTTGAAGCCGTTCGGGTACCCGGCCTCCGCCAGCAACTGCTTGGCCTTGGCGGGGTCATACGGGTACGGCTGCAGGTCTTTCGGGTAGCCCATGAGGATGGGGGGCATGCCGGTGGCTGCGGTAACTGCCGCGTCCTTGTAGAGGAACTTGTTCATCTCCTCTTTGTTCACGGCGTAGTTCACCGCCTGGCGCACCCGAACGTCATCCCACGGCTTCGCGTCGGCGATCAGGGCAATGCCGTTGATCGTGAGACCGGGCTGCTCCAGCAACTTCAGCGCCGGGTTGCTCTGGATGCGCTGGTAGTCGTCCGGGTTCACGTCGGCCAGGATGTGGACCTCGCCCTGCTCCAGTTTCAGGAGGCGCACAGAACTCTCGGGGACGACGCGGAACACGATCTTATCCACCTTGGGCGCGCCACCCCAGTAGTCCTTGTTTGCCTCCAGCGTGATGTGGTCGTTGCGGACCCACTCCACGAACTTGAAGGGGCCTGTCCCCACCGGGTGGTAGTTCACGTCAAATCCCCACTTCTCCACTGCGGCGGGGCTCATGATGCCCGACCACACCATGGCGATGCTGGCCAGGAACGGGGCGTGCGGCTCTTTGAGGGTGATCTTGACCGTGTAGTCGTCCAGTTTCTCGTAGGAATCCACAATGCCCCATGTGAAGTCGGCGAAACTGTGCACGCCTTCCTGCTTATAGACGTAGTAGGGGTTGTTGGGGTTCTTGACCCGATCCAGTTCTTTCAGCACGGCGTCGGCGTTGAAAGGCGTGCCATCGTGGAACTTGACGCCTTTGCGGAGATAGAAGGTGTACACTTTGCCATCCGGCGAGATGTCCCACTTCTCCGCCAGGCCGGGCCCAGGCTCCGAGGTGCCCTTCTTGTACTTGGTGAGGCCGTCAAAGATGCACGACATCACGAAGCCCGACTCGTTGTTCATCACCGATTCGGGGTCCAGGTATGTGGCGTCCGCGCCGATGGCGATGACCAGGGTCTTCTCCGCCGGTGGCTGGGTGGGCGGAGGCGTCGTAGGCTGGGGTGCCGTCGTGGGTTGGGGCGCAGTCGTCGGCTGCGCGGGCGCCGGTGTAGGCGTGGCCGCCGGGCCGCATGCGCCCAGTACCAGCGACACCAAGACGAGCATGGACAGGACCGTAAACACTCGCTTGTGCATCTCTCTTCCTCCTCAAGGATTCATGTGAAGTTACGCTGCCTGGAAAGACGCTCCGTACCGATTTGAGACCCTATGCCGATCTGTGATCACCCCCTTTCGGCGTGCTGACGGCGAGGCGGCAACCAGGGTACGATGGCTTCAGCAGTTCTGGGCCACCCCGCCAGGCATGAACCCTACACGTATGGTTTGAGATTCCAAAGAGCCAGACGACCTCCTCGTCGTCCGATGTGGTCTTGTTGCCCGGGGTGCGGAGCGCTCCGTTGCGCCGCTTGGGCCTGGATCAGGGCCGGACCGGGAGCATTTGCGCGACAAGCGGGCGCAGCCGGCTCACGGAATCCGGCTCGGGCTGATACTGGTATTCAATGGCCTCAATGTGCGGCGGAACCCATTCCAGGACCTTGTCGCTGCCGCTCGCGTAGATCAGAACGTCAATATGGGACAACATGTCCCGAATCCGTTCTTCTTGATGGAGAACGGCCGAGAGGACCGGAGTTCGGGCCAGGGAATACGACGCGACCTCATCCAGCAGGGATTGCAGGAATTCCGGATAGGTTGCCACAACCCCGATGCGGCTGCGGGGGTCAATGGCGGCGATCCTGCGCTGCGTGTCGGGGCGCGGACGGAAAGCCACAGCGACCACGTGGTAGGCGCGGGCCTCCAGCAAGGCGCGCACCTGCTGCAGACGGGAAGGTATGGTAACCACAAGGGTTACATGGCGAAGGCGCTCCAGGCTGCCTGTGAGATCCCGCTCCAGGTCGGCGAGCAGGAGCGGCACGACATGGACGTGCAGGTCCTGGAGCATGGCCTCTATGTCGCGCGCGTACAACTGGGTTGCCTGGGCAAAATTGCCGACAAGGCCAATGTGCCGCTCATCAGCATTCCTCTCGTAGGTCTCCAGGCGTGCCAGGAATTGCTCGCGAATCTCCGGCAAGGGATGCCCCAGAGAAAGCGCGTGGCGCATGTACATGTCTACAATCTGTTGCAGGTTGCTCAGCGCCGCCTTATGGCGGTGCCTGCCGTTGGTGCGGGAGATGTCGGCGACGCAAGTGCCGGCCCCGGGCTTCGCGACGATCAGTTCCTCTCTGGACAGTTCGCGATACACCCGCGCAACGGTCGTGAGGGATACCCCCAAGGTCTCGGACAGGTCGCGAACAGACGGCAGCGCGTCGCCGGGACGGAGCATCCCGCACATGATCGCGTATGAGATCTGGCCCTTGATCTGCTCGGAAATGGGTACCGGCACGTTACGGTCTATGTGCAATTGCATCAGACCGTTGCTCCTTGGGATTCTCGCGATGCTCTACGACAAAGATTCGCACAAAAGCCAACGCCGCGATGGATTTGCGGGCGCATTATTCCAGTGTAGTACAACGCTATTATAACACAGAAAATCACGCTTGTCAAGGGGTTTCAAAATCCAAACAATCGCTCAAAAAACCGAGTGCCCGCACTCGCCCTACCACGCTCTGCGCGTAGGTTGCAGGACAACCTTACCGCCCAGGTGCCCCGCTAGTGCCTCCAGAACCCTTCTCTGCGAATGCGAGACCTCTTCGTGTATGAAGTGCAGCGCCTGTTCCATGTCGCGCGCCGCGATGGCCTGCGCCAGGTTCACGTGATCCCGCACCTTCTCGTCGGCGCTGTCTCGCAGGTCCAGCGCCATGTGGAATACCCGAGTCAATTCGTCCAACACTTTGACAGTTTTCTCGCCAAGAGATTCGTAGAGCGACTCCTCCAAGAAATGTCGGTTCCATGAAACCGAAAAGCACGACCCGCAGGGGACATCGCTTTGGGACCCTGGACGAACTTACGTAGCGTCCGTTTTGTGCCGAGGGCTGCTGGAACCGCCCATGGGCACCCATATGGTTGCAAGAAAAGACCCCAGGAGCAGGTTGTGCTGGGATGCTTCACATTGGTCATTCGCGCGATATCGCAACTGTTTAGCGAGAGGACCACCACACTACAAGAATTCCGCAGAAAGCAGCTGAGCCTAAAGGGGCAGGGACTGAGACACCCTGCAGCGCACACGGCCGGGCCTACGGCTGCACCCCGCAGAATGTAAGAGAAGCAGCGCAGATTTGAACAGGCGCAGAGGGCTGCGCCTGTGCCGCTACACCGCCGGAAAAGCCAGGACGCAACGGCTATGTCAAATTGCGTTCCGCCCGATGCTGGGGCCTCCAGCATTCTAGACTCCCCAAGGGCCTCTAAGCAATCGGACGACATCCTCTACTGCAACCTGGAAATAATCACGCATCGTCTTCTCGTCCCGCGCGTACTCCCCACCGCCAGTTCCATCCCCCAACCGTTCACGCAGTTCGCGCGGTGTCAGACTGTGATAGTCTGTCCAGTCCACGTCGGGTTTGCGGCCCTCCGGCAGGGGCGCGACCTGATTGATCCACGGGAAACCTTCAATCCAGGCGCCGTGATGATCTTCTTTACCTCCGAGCCTCTCCATGAATTCCAACACACTAGGGAGCAAATACCAGGAACGAAACTTGATCATCACGCCCGGGTTTTTGTGCCGCAGAACGCCCGCTAGCCCCTCGGCGATCTTGTTGCCCCCATGCCCGTTTAGGATCAGAATTCGCCGGAACCCGTGCTGGATGAAGGACTGGAGAATCTGCTCCACCAGGTTCAGGTAAGTGGCGTACTCTATGTTCACAGTTCCCGGATACGCCATGAGGCCAAAGGATGGGCCATACGGAAGCGCTGGCGCCAGGACCACGTTCTCCCGTTCACACGCAGCCTTGGCGATTTCCCAGGGGCATTGTGTGTCGGTCGCCACGCTGTAGTACCCGTGCTCCTCGGTAGAACCCAGGACAAGCACAAGCCGATCATCCGCCTTCAAATACTCTTCCACTTGCATCCAATTCATCTGTTCCAGTAGCATAGAAACCTCCTTTTTTCTCGTCCGTGATAGTCTCTTGCCCGTATAAGTCAGTGCAGCTGGCTACATGCAACAAAATGGTTCGGCGCGACTTCCTGCAGATCCGGTATCTCCAGTCTGCACGAGTCCCTCGCTACCGGGCAGCGCGGGTGAAAACGGCATCCGGGTGGAATGTGTATCGGACTGGGCGGGTCTCCTTGGACAGCAGGGACAACGTTCCGGCGCGTCGGATCCAACTCGGGAGCAGCCGCCAACATGACACGAGTGTACGGATGCAGCGGATTCCCAAAAACCGCTTCTGTAGGCCCCATTTCCATGATCTTCCCAAGATACATGATTGCTACGCGCCCACTTATGTGCCGAACGACCCGCAGGTCATGCGACACGAAAAGCATAGTCAGGCGCAGTTGTTCCTGAAGGTCGGCAAGCAGATTGATGATCTGTGCCTGTATAGAAACGTCCAGGGCCGAAACAGGCTCGTCGGCTAAAAGGAGAGTGGGCTGCAGCGCAAGTGCTCTTGCAATGCCAATGCGTTGCCTTTGCCCACCGCTGAACTGCGACGGGAATCGGCCTAAGGCTTCGGGCCCCAAGCCAACCATTTCCAATAGTTGAACAGCTCTGTCTCTCCGCTCCTCGGGCGGGACTATCTGATGAACCTTAAGAATCTCATCAAGCATCTGTCCGACCCGGAGTCGCGGATTCAGAGAGGAATACGGGTCTTGGAAGATCACCTGGATTTTCCGCCGCACCTCTCTCAATTCGCTTGCATTCGCTTTCGTGAGATCCTTGCCTTCAAACAATATACGCCCCGCATCAGGCTGGTAGATACGGGCAATGCACCTGAGCAGCGTCGTCTTGCCACACCCTGACTCACCCACTACGCCCAAAATCTCGCCCTCTTCCACACGCAGAGACACGTGGTCGACCGCCGTAACCATCTCCGCCTTGCGCCCTAGCATCCAGGGCAACAGTCCGAGAGGCAGCTTGAAGACTTTGTACAAATCTTCGACAATCAGTACCGTTTTGCCGTTATTGCATGCAGTCATAGGTCCTTTCCAGATGCATCGACGGTTTGGCTATCGGAGATCTCGGATGCAAGCCGAGAAATGATTCGGTCCGACCAGCCGTAGTTGAGGAACATCCATGGTACATTCTTCTGTACGATACTGGCAGCGCGGGTGGAACGCGCACCCAGGTGGCACTTCCGCTAGGTTCGGTGGGGCCCCTGGAATAGGCCGGAGCCGCCTTCCGGCCACTCTGCGCGAAGGCAGAGAATCCATTAGGCCCAATGTGTACGGGTGGTGTGGGTTTTGAAACAGCGTCAGTGTGTCGGCCAATTCCATGATGCGCCCTGCATACATTACGGCAACCCGGTCGCACGTCTGAGCCACGATCCCCAAGTCGTGGGTTACTAGCACGAGGCTCATGCCTCGCTCGCGCTGAATCTGAAGGAGCAACTTCAATACCTGATCCTGAATGGTCACATCAAGTGCCGTCGTTGGCTCATCAGCCAGTAATAGGTGTGGAGATCGTGAAAGTGCGATGGCAATCATCACTCGCTGCCGCATCCCACCTGAAAACTGATGTGGGTATTCTTGGAGTCGCCTCTCAGGTGCAGGAATGCCTACAAGCTTCATCAGCTCTACGGCTCTCTCAAGGTTCGTTCGGCCACTGCTACGTGAGTTATTGTTCAACGTCTCCAGGATTTGGTCACGGATGCGCAGGACAGGGTTCAATGCTGTCATGGGATCCTGGAAAATCATCGCAATTTCCCTGCCCCGAATTGCGGACATTTCTCTTTCCGGCACGCTTAGCAGGTCTCGCCCATTGTATAGAATCTTGCCACCAATAATTCTACCAGGCGGATGTACCAGCCTGAGGATGGCGCGGCAGGTTACACTCTTGCCACTTCCGGACTCACCAACAAGGCCGAAAGTCTCTTGTTTTCTAATAGCAAAAGTGATGCCGTCAACTGCCTTTATCGTTGACCGCGGCATGAAGAACTGGACACGCAAGTCCTGAACTTCTAGGAGCGGCTCGGTCGCTGCGCGGTTGCCAGGATCGTTTGTCACGGTTCGCCTCTCCTCAAAACCTTCACGATTCGTGAGTAGGTCGGAGCCAATCCGCCAAGCCATCGGCCAAGAGTGCAAAGCCGATTCCAGCCAGTATGATCGCCACTCCAGGGAATACAGCAATCCACCAGGCTGTCGACATGAATCCACGCCCCTCGGCTATGATGGCTCCCCACTCAGGCGTCGGTGGTTGCACTCCTAGACCAAGGAACCCCAATGACGACGCGACCATAATATCAAGGACCACGTCGAGCGCACCAAAGATGATCGCAGGTGTGATGACGTTTGGAAGGATGTGGCGTAACATGATTCGCAGATCGCTGAACCCTAGCGTCTTGGCCGCTATCACATACTCAAGGTTCTTAGCCACCAGGATCTCGCCTCGCACCAGCCGTGCGTAGATGATCCAACTTGCCCCCGTGACGGCGATCACGACATTTTTCATGCCCGGCCCTAGTACAGCCACAATGGTGATCACAAGGACCAGGAATGGAAAGGCAATTACCACGTCAACGAGCCTCATGAGGATGGAGTCTATGACCCCACCATAGTACCCTGAAATCGTGCCGATGACTACTCCAATAACCATCGGCAGGACCACCGAAGTGACGGCTACTGCAAGATCCAAAGGTGTTGCGCTTATGATCCGCGAGAACACATCGCGTCCATAATTGTCCGTCCCAGCCAGGTGCTGCCAGCTGGGAGGCTGCAGGATTTCGTCCCAATTCTGAGCAACCGGGTCATAAGGCACGAGCTGTCTGTGGAAGATCGCGATGAAAACAAACAGCAGAACGATGGCGCTACCCCAAAACAGAGGGGGATGCTTCCGCCATACCCTCTCCCTGCTGCTCAAGGCTCGCAGGGCTCTAGGAAGACTAAACTGCCGAGGTAGTTCTTGTGGCCGTATCACTTTTCGCACACTCCATCAACCCAAAGTTACGCGAGGATCAAGAACGGAATACACCAAATCTGTCGCTAGATTGATCAGAATGACCATAGCAGCGAAGCAGAGTGTGATGCCCTGCACCAGAGAGTAATCCCGCGCGAAAATTGCCTCGAGCATCAGAGTCCCCATGCCCGGTATCGCAAAGACCTTCTCTATTACCACGGTTCCCCCCACGAGATAACCTACATTCAGACCCAAAATAGTCACAGTGGGAATCAGTGCATTTCGTAGGATGTGGCGTACCATGACCATTCGCTCTTGAAGCCCCTTCGCGCGTGCGAAATCTACATAGTCGGCTCTCAAGACTCCGATGATGTCCGAACGTAAAGTACGCACCAGTAATGCAGCTTGTGCGAGCGAAAGGGTGAGCGCCGGGAGAAACAGGTGCACCACGTGATCCTTGAAGTTCTGTCCGAAACCACTTACAGGGAAAATCCCCAACTTGAGGCTGAAGATAATGAGAAACAGCACCCCTATCCAGAATTGCGGCATGCCCAACACGACCATGAAGCCGCCGCGGATCAACTGATCGGGCCATTTGTCCTTTTGTACAGCCGCCATGAGCGCGAGCGGGACTGTGATCAGGACCGAGAGTATAGTGGCATATACGGCTAGAAATAAAGTTACAGGGAGCCGCGCCCGAATCAGTTCCACAACGGGAATATCATAAATAACAGAGCGACCTAACTTGAAGGTAACAACATCGCGGAGGAAGATCACATACTGTACGAAGATCGGCTTGTCCAGGCCCATCTCGCGGCGCAGGTTCGCGATGCCTTCGGGAGTAGCGCGAATGCCAAGTCGGATCGCCGCGGGATCGCCAGGTATCGCCCTGATGATGAAGAACAGGACAATGGTGATTCCAAGTGCCACCGGAATTAGTTGGAGCAAACGTACCAAGATATAGTTCAATTTCTGCATTCTTACCCTACCCACCTGCCATTAGTCCAGCAGAATCAGCACGTCTGACCGCCTAGCACCGGCCGTGCATGCGGCCATCAGCATGAAGTTTCTTGCCCTGGAGGTTTCGCAACCCCAATTGGGAGAAGCCCGGTGACTATATCAGGCCAGTACCATTGGTTACCAGGGTTGCGTTTATGAGAGTATCCCCTACGGACCGAGATTGGGAACGCATCAGACAGCCCCGCATGGGCCTACTCCTCCCTGTGAGTGCAGATGGAGGAGTAGGCCCACTGCGTGCTACCACTACTGCACTACGTCAAGGGTTCTCCAAACATAGGTACCAAGTGGCGTCTGCAAGAAATTCTTCACGTTGCTGCGTACCGCGACAATGAAGGGCTCGTGCCAAAGCGGCAGCATCGGCGTTTCATCGTTGAAAATCTCCTGGATACGCCAGTACATCTGCTTTCGCTTCTCTGGGTTCGTCTCCTTCAGTGCAGCGGCCGCCAGCTGGTCCACCTCGTCGCTCCGGAACCCCGTGTGGAATGACTCGGCGGTCTTGAACACCACGGCGTAGTTTGTCTCTTGGCTCGGATCCGGAATGTCGTCTGTCCAGTAGTTGATGAGCGCCTCAAAGTTGTTCTTGTAGTAGTTATCCGTCCATAGCCCAGGCTCTACCTGCTGGATATTCAGGGTCACGCCAATTTTGGCCCACATGTCCTTGACGACCGTGGCGATTTGCAGATCAGATTCGTTCCCAGAGACAATTTGGCAGGTTATCGTGAACCCGTTGGGATACCCAGCCTCGGCTAGCAAGGCTTTTGCTTTCTCCACGTCGTAGGGCCAGCCAGGCAGCGAATCATTGTAGTACAACGAACCTCTCGGTCGGAACGTTGTAGCCGGCTCGCCGATTCCGAAGTTCACGATTTTGATCAGCGCATTACGGTCAATGGCGTGGGAGAGCGCTTGGCGGACTCTTTTGTCATCCAGGGGCTTGTTCCGAATATTCAGGGTGATGTAATTCGTCATCGTGGATGGGAACATCAAAACCTCAATGTTCGGATCGGCTTGCAATTCTGCCACCCGGTTCTTCGGCACAAAGTTGATCGCGTCAACATCACCCTTCTGCAGTGCCAGGACTCGGGCGTTGTCGTCGGGAATGGTCTTGAGCACGATTTTGTCGACGACAGGCAGGCCCTTCTGCCAGTAGTACGGGTTCCGCTCCAGTACCATCTCATCGTTTTTCACCCACTTAGTCATCACGAAGGGCCCCGTGCCAATGGGCGATTGCATGAACTTCTCCCACCCACCAGCAGCTTCAACCTTCGCCTTCGGCATCACGACCGCATTGAACAAAGCAGGCGAGAAGATGAACGGTACGTAGGGCTCCTTAAGCTTGAAGACGACTTTCTGCTCGTCCGCTTGGATAGAATCGACGGCTTCAAGCGTGAACCACCAAATGCCGTTGTTTGGATCGCGGGCTCGGTTCAGAGACCATAGCCAATCCTCTGGGGTAACTGGGCTCCCGTCCGCGAACTTGAGACCTGGCCGCAGATAGAAGGTATAGGTCAATCCATCCGGGCTGACTTCCCACCTCTCGGCTAGGTCTCCCTCAACCTGCATATCGGGGGTAAACCGCAACAGGCCCGAGTAGTACTGCTGCATGTACCAGATGTCGCGGTTTGCATCGTTCATCACCGGGTCGGGTGTGACCGCATCCATGTATCGGCCAAACCTGAAGACTTTCTCCTTTGCCGGAGCCGCGGTAGGCTGTTGCGGTTGTGTAGGAGACTGCGTTGGCTGCACAGCCGGCGGTTGCGTGGGAGTCGCGGTCGGGGCTGCACCACCACAGCTCGCCAAAAGGGGCACGACGACCGCGACGACCAGCAGAATCGACATCAACTCTAATGCGGGACTCCTCTTTTTGCCAGTCATGATACTCTCCTCCTCATGTCATGCTGAACCATCGGATGCAACATAGAAAACTTCCTACACGGTACTTGGCCGTCACCTCCTTTCCCGACCTTCTGCGGCCCAACGGCCCATCCGGATTTGTACGAAATTTACAGCGCTTGCCCAGAGCTAGATCGGCCCTCCTGAAGAGGTGGCCGTTGCCGGAACCACCCCGCGCGTTGCTCATAGGCGTACGCAACACGCAGAACCATAGCCTCAGCCATGGGCAGCCCTGCGATTTGCAGCCCGATGGGCAAGCCGTCCTTGCCAAACCCGCATGGCACGCTCACTGCCGGCATGCCTGTAAGATTGAAGGGGCACGTCCGATGTGCTTCCTCCGAGCCTTCGCCGGCGGCCACAACTGGATCCTCTTTGGGCGCTTCCCACGGCGCCGTTGGGCCAACCACCACGTCCACCTCCCGAAAAACCTCTACGAACTCCTTGAGCAACCGCCGGCGATATTGCTGCGCTCGGAGGTAATCCACGCTAGGAATCAGCGCCCCCATCTCTAGCTGCTGACGTGTCATCTCGGCGTAGTCTTCAGGACACTTGCGCAGCCATTCCTGGTGCACAACCGTCGCCTCCGGCAAAATCACAAGAAGAAGCGCCGCGTCCGCTCCCTGCAGGCTGTTGATATGGACGGGCCGGATCTTCATGCCCGCTCGTTCCAATTCCCTAATAGCCTCACCGACTACCTCAGCAACGCCCGGGCGCAGCGCATCCATGTGCTGCTCCATGACTCCTACTGTGATCTTGTGAACTTCTTCGCGGAGGCGAGCGCGGTAATCAGAGACCGGAATCCGCGAGGATGTGAAGTCAAGAGGATCGTGGCCTGCAATGGTCTGGAGCACAATGGCAGCATCTTCCACTGTCCGGGTGAGCGAGCCCACATGATCTAGTGACCAAGAGAGCGGTGCCACCCCGTATCTGCTGACTCGGCCATAGGTGGGTTTCAGGCCCACGATGCCACAATACGACGCGGGAAGGCGTATAGACCCACCAGTATCTGTGCCAAGCGACGCCCATCCCATACCCGCTGCAACCGAAGCGGCAGAGCCACTGCTGGACCCCCCGCTGGTGCGGCTCGGGTTCCACGGGTTGTTGCACTGGCCATAGTCTGGGTGCACAATCCCGTATGCAAACTCCAGCAGATTGCATTTGCCGATCAGCACAGCGCCAGCGTCGAGCAACCGCCGAACTGCGGTCGCGGACTTGTTGGGGACGCGATCACGCCAGATACGTGAGGCGGCCGTCGTGCGGACTCCGGCTGTATCAAATATATCCTTTACAGAAACAGGCACACCTTGAAGGAGTCCCCTATCGTTCCCTCTGCGCAACTCCTGCTCTGCCTGGCGCGCTTGTGCGAGTGCTGGTTCCTCCAGCACCGTAATGAAGGCATTCAAGAGAGGGTCAAGCCTACGAATCCTGTCTAGTACCGCTTGGGTTACTTCCACAGGCGACATTGAGCGTTTGCGATAATGTTCTGCCAGGCTTGGGATGTCGAGGTAGAACAGCTCTTGGGCACTCAATGGGCGACCTCCCCCTCGGCCTCAATCTCGGTAATCGTCTCGCCGGGACGGAATACGTTTACCGGCTCATCGGCTGACAGATCTAGACTCTCAATCTTGGCCGCTTCGCTGAGCAGCCATTCCAGTTGTGGTGCCAAGAGGCTACAACGCTCTCCTCCCAAATTGAATCGCGCAACCCGGGCGAGGGCAGCCACCTGATCGCTGCTCACAGAACCCACCATGTCACTCCCTACCTCCTGAGCAAAAGCGAGCGTAAGTCGGTCATTTCCGCGGGCATAGATGCGAGCGCCCTTGAGAGCCGCATAGACTACTCTTCGCGGCCTGCGATGCGGCCGTACTCTATAAGCACATTACCTACCCTGGCATTTGGACTGGTGCGAACTACTGTCACCAAGCCTTCGCCCGGAGCCTTCACTTGCGCAACATCTTGGCCGAAGTAGTCCCGAATGTATCCTACAACCTGCCCCTTCTTGATTTCCTCATTGAGGCTAACTGATGGGTACCACATCCCATCTAGTTCACTACGAACCGCCGTATAATCCTCTAGGTACGTATGCTTCACAGCATCTGTAATCGTGCCGGGCATCATGCCGAGGTGGATCAGGAGATTGCGCAAGCCGGTTAGGTGAGTATATGTCTCTTTCATGCTAAGAATCCCCTGTTGCCCTGCCTCCGCCAGGATGGCCGGCTTGCCGCGCATAGCAGTGACACCAAACGCGCTGTGAGGAGGGTTCGAGGGGTCATGAACTGGCTGCTTCACAATGAGCGGGATACTATAGACCCTGGCAATACCTTCAATTTCCTCGTCAACTGCCGTGTTTCCTGTGACTGGCGCCATAACGAAAGGAGTCAACGCTTCCGGGATATCGCCGCCATGGAGCTCGACAAAGTAGTCCGATTTGCTCAGCACCTCTTGGTCGAAATAGTAGGCCATAGCCTCTCCGTAGGTCCCGATGGGACTTCCCGGAAACGTAGACATGGGGTTCTTGCCATCATGCGGAACAACAAATCCCACGTTATTCACGAAGGCAGGGAGGTTGTAAATCATTCCCACTTGTAGAGTGCCTTTGAGCTTTGCAGGGTCCACCTCGTTGTACAGACGGATCGCTGCCTCAATGCCACAAAACTCGCTTCCGTGCATGCCTCCCAGCACCGTCAAAGTCGGACCCTGCTGTTGACCGTGCACGATACCCATAGGGAATCGGATCGGCTCCCCTGTAGCCCAGTATCTGAACTCAAGCCAACCCTTTTCCTTGAAACCTCGTTTCTCAGACACAACACAACCTCCTTTTACTCACTACTCATGGTAAGCAGCGGACTGAACGTTGCCGCAAAGACTTTGTCTCGGTAATACCCCGGCGCCTCCGACATCTGTGGCAGGCGCGTGGAAGTTGCACAAACAAAACGAGCAAGGCGCAGTTGCTTGAGGTCGTCGACGAGCCGGTGCGCCAACTGCCGGGCAATAGCGTGATCGGACGGATGTCAATATCTTTGTCTTGCAACACAGCTCCCATGTGTTGTGTCGGGATTTGCCGTCGCTTTGGGATGTGCCAACCGCCTGGATGCCCATGCCCCTGTTAATCATGACAAGGTCCTCGCTAAATAGTCCCAGACAAACTGGCACAACTTCACGAGGTGGGGCGCCACCAACCTCACGATGATCGTGAATGGAAGCCGCAGTGTCACCGAGATTCGAGATACCAACGGTAGTATACTGGTAGAGGGCTTGTCCCTTGATTCCCAAGGGGAACCGGCGTGGTACGTCATGGCCGGTAGGCAGTTGGATCTGTCCCCATCTCCCAGGTTGTCTGAGTGAAAGCAAGGCTAAGTCAGAGGCCACCCTAGGGCGACCCTGTGTTCCCCGCACGCAAAAAGGTCTTTGTATCATCTTGCTATCCCAATGACAAAACGCGTACGTCAAGCTTTTTGGCATTCTTGGCAAGGCTTGCGAACCATCTGCGCCCTACCACGCTCTGCGCGTAGGTTGCAGGACAACCTTGCCGCCCAGGTGCCCCGCTAGTGCCTCCAGGATCCTTCTCCGCGAATGCGAGACCTCTTCGTGTATGAAGTGCAGCGCCTGTTCCATGTCGCGCGCCGCGATGGCCTGCGCCAGGTTCACGTGATCCCGCACCTTCTCGTCGGCGCTGTCTCGCAGGTCCAGCGCCATGTGGAATACCCGAGTCAATTCGTCCAACACTTTGGCGACCGAGTCGGCCAGCCTGCGATTGCCTCCCGCCAACGCGATGGCCGTGTGGAAACGCGTGTTCTGGGCAAGGTAGGCGCTGTAACTGTCCCTGTCTCGGTACACATAGCGGGCGCCGGCCAGTTGGACAATCTCGGCCAGGCGGTCGTCCGGCGCCCGCTCCACCGCAAGCCGAACCGCTGCGGTCTCCAGGATCAGGCGCAGTTCAAAGAGTTCGTGCAGGTCTGAAAGGGTAACGGGGCTGACGATGTACCCGAAACGCGGAACGGACTGGACGAACCCCTCCTGCTCCAGGCGTTTCAGGGCTTCACGGGTGGGGGTGAGTCCCAGATTGTACTTCTCGGCGATCTGAGCCTGCACGATCTGCTGGCCTGGCTCTAGCACGCATGAGAGGATGTCCTGTTTGAGCAGATTGTAGGCCACATTGGCCATTGGGGGGCCTTCCGCCGCCATCATCCTGTTCCTCCCGCGCCCTGGATGGGTTCCACTATACCCATCCCGTAGTATATCATAAATATGTCTGTCTGTCAACTCTAGTATCCCAGATTGACACCAGAAGCCTGCGGGCGTATAATGCATCCGCTGTTTGACCAAGCCGACATGCATGGAGGAAGAAGTGAACCCGACCGATTTTCCGCTTCCGCAACGAGTCCGATCCGTTCAGCCTTCGCCGACCGTGGTCTTTCGCGAACTGGCCCAACGCCGACTGGACGCAGGGGACACCGTATTTGACCTCACGATTGGCGAGCCCGACTTTGATACCCCCGCTCACATCATTGAGGCCGCATACGCCGCGCTGAAAGCCGGCTTTACGCACTACGTGAATTCCAGGGGAATCACCGAACTCCTCGCGGCCATCTCTCGCAAATTGGAGAGCGACAACCACCTGTCCTACGCGCCGGACCGCGAGATTCTCGTAACCCTGGGCGGCAAACAGGCAATCTTCGCCGCCATCATGGCGACGGTGGAACAAGGCGACGAGGTGCTGGTGCTGGATCCGGCGTGGGTGTCCTACGATCCCATGGTGCGCCTTGCCGGGGGCGTGCCGATCCATGTGCCGCTAAGCGTTCAGGACAACTTCCGCATCACCGAAGAACAGTTGAATCGCCACCTTACGGGCCGAACGCGCGTCCTTATCCTCAATTCGCCGAACAACCCCACAGGGCGGGTGGCCATGCAGACAGAACTGCAAGCGGTGGCTGCCGTCGCGCAGAAAGCAAACCTCCTGGTCATCTCGGACGAAATCTACGAGAAACTGGTGTACGACGATCGCCGGCATGTGAGCATCGCCACGCTGCCCGGCATGCGGGAGCGCACGCTGGTCGTCAACGGCTTCTCAAAGACCTACGCCATGACGGGATGGCGGCTGGGGTATGTGGCGGGGCCGGCCAGCCTCATCGGCGCGGTGCTCAAGGTGCACCAGCATTCGGTAACCTGCGCGACATCGTTCGTGCAGAGTGCCGCCGTGGCCGCCCTCAACGGGCCTCAGGATGACATGGAGCGCATGGTGGCGGAGTTCAAGGCCAGGCGAGACCTGGTGGTGGCAGGATTGAACGCCATCCCGGGCGTGAAGTGTCCCCAGGTTGAGGGCGCGTTCTATGCGTTCCCCGATGTCTCGGCCTATGGTCCAGGCGAGGAGGTGGGGAAAGTCTTGCTGCAAGAAGGCGGAGTCGCTCTGGTGCCCGGCTCGGCTTTTGGCGCGTCGTGCGCCAATCATCTGCGCCTGTCCTTCGCGGCCTCTCGCGAAACTTTGGAGCGCGCGTTGGAGGCTATGGGGCGCGTGCTTGAACGGATGAAAGGGTAGTTCACAATCATAATTCTAGGGAGGATGAAAAATGAAAACGTACAATGTGGCAGTTGCCGGCGCGCTGGGCCTGGTGGGTTCCACCATGGTTCGCATCCTGGAGGAGTACGATTTCCCCGTCAACAGGCTGAAACTGCTGGAGTCCAAGGAGTGGGTCGGCACACCGGTCCGGTTCAAAGGCGAGACGCTCTTCGTGGAAGAGGGCACGGAAGACGCCTTTGAGGGCGTGGACATCGCCCTGTTCGCCACGCACGAAGCGGTGAGCGCCAAACTGGCCCCGGCAGCCGCCAAGCGCGGCGCCATTGCCATTGACAACAGCCGCCATTTCCGCCTGGACCCCAATGTGCCGTTGGTGGTGCCGGAGGTGAACCCCGAAGACCTGAAGTGGCACAATGGCATCATCGCCAATCCCAACTGCACCACCATCGGGACCATCGTGGTGCTGAAGCCCATCCACGACATTTCGCCCATCAAGCGTGTGGTGGCTTCCACATATCAGGCGGTGTCGGGCGGCGCCATTCGTGGGCAACTGGAACTCAAGAAGCAATGCGTGGACATTGCGGCAGGGTTTGAGCCGTCGCCGCCAACGGTATTCGCCTACCAGATTGCCTACAACCTGATTCCCTTCATAGATGTCTTTGAAGATGACGGATACACGCGCGAAGAGTGGAAGATGATCCACGAGACCCGCAAGATGTTGCACGTGCCGGACATGGCCATCACCGACACGGCCATCCGCGTGCCTGTGCTGAACTGCCATTCGGTGTCGTGCAACATTGAGACGCGGGACAAGGTTACGGTGCAGCAGGCCCGGGAGGCGCTGAGCAAGGCTCCGGGAGTCAAGGTGGTGGACGACATTGAGAAACTGGAATTCCCCCAGCCCATCCGCGTCAGCGGCGGCAACCTCGTCCACGTAGGACGCATTCGCGAGGATTTCTCCATTGAGAACGGCCTGAACCTGTTCCTGGTGTCGGACAACGTCCGGAAAGGGGCCGCGCAGAACGCCGTCCAGATTGCGCAGGTGCTGGTGGAGCAGGGGCTGGTAGAAGAATGGCAACGAAGAAGATCGTAGCGCAGAAATTCGGTGGCACGTCGGTCGCCACTCCGGAGAGCCGCCAGCGGGTGGTGGCGCACATCCAGCGCACCCTCAACGAGGGCTACAGTCCGGTAGTTGTCGTCTCGGCTATGGGGCGGAGGGGCGCGCCCTACGCGACGGATACCCTGTTGGATCTCATCCACGCCCAGGGCGAGCCTGTGGACGGCCGGGATGAGGATCTGATCTTCCACTGCGGGGAAGTCATCTCGGTGGCGATCATGTCGCACTTGCTGAAACTGGCGGGGCTGCGGTCGGTGGGCCTCACGGGCTGGCAGGCGCGCATCTACACCGACGGGCGCTGGCGCAGGGGCAAGATCGTGCGCATAGATCCCAGCCGCATTCTGCGCCACGTTGAGCAGGGCGAGATACCCGTGATCGCAGGCGGGCAGGGCGCGACGGCAGACGAGGGCGAGATCACCATCCTGGGCCGCGGAGCCAGCGATACCTCGGGCGTGGCGGTGGGCGTGGCAGTGGGAGCCGAGAAGGTGGAAATCTACAGCGATGTCCCCGGGGTGGCGCTCGCAGACCCCCGCGTCATCCCGGGCGCTCGCTACCTGGAGCGGATCAGTTACCGCAAGATGTACGAGATCGGCATCTACGGCGCCAGGGTCATGCACCCGGGCGCCGTGCTCATCGGGCAGCGCGGGAATACGCCTATCGTCGCCCGCTCCACCTTCACCGACAGCCCGGGCACCCTCATCGGCGAGGTGCACGACGAGTCCCCCCTCGTGGGCATCCCCATCTTCGGAAACGTGCATCTCCTCACCGTCCCTGAGGGCCATCGCTGGGGGATGACGCCCGAAGACCTGTTTGAGCGGTTCGCGGCGGTGGGAATGCAGGGCGAGGATGGGCGGACGCTGGTCGTGGCAGTGGCGCCGGATTGGCGACGCGAGGTTGAGGATAGCCTCAAGTCGCACGGGCTAGTCGTGAGCAGCGTTGCCACCGACATGGGGCTGGTGTCTTTGGTCGGCGAGCCGGAATTCATCGCGACATCGTTCCCGACGGCCAAGACGGTTGCAGCCGCCATGGGGATACCGGTCGCATTCGCGGAGCGCACCGACATCCGCTGTACGCTGGCGGTGCCCAACCGCGAGACCTCTCGGCTGGCGATGGCGTTCTACCAGGCTTTTGCCGCGTAGGCGGCGACACATCCACTCGGCCGCGACAACGGCGCCAAAGCGACGCCGGTGTCGGCTGCCCGTGGCCCTGCGTGAGACACCGGATGAGGCGGTGTATGATAGACGAAGGTTTGTTCCAGGCGCTTCGGCGCGAAGTGCTGGCTACCTGGCCCACGGGCCAGGAAGTCAGCGACGAGGCTTTTGAATACTACCAGCGCAAGGGCGATAGCGGGGTGTTCCACCAGCGGCTGCAAGAAGCGAAAGCCGCAGGGCGAACGCTCCTGCAGCCGCGGGGTGGCGTCCCGCTGGTGCATCTGCAGATTGAACTCCTACGGCATCTGGAGCAGGTGGGCACGGCCGACCTGCTTCCCCTCACGGTGGACAGTTACACCCGTCAGAACCGCTACGAAGAGGCCCAGCGGCACCTGGAAAGGAGCCAGCAGGAAGGCGTGGCGCTGCTCAACGGGTTCCCCGTGGTCAACCATGGGGTGCGCAACAGCCGCGCGGTCTTGGAGGCCGTCGCGGCCCCGGTGCAGATTCGGCACGGGTCGCCCGATGCGCGACTCCTGGCCGAGATCTCCTTTGCCGCGGGCTACACGAGTTTTGAGGGCGGCGGCATCACCTACAACCTGCCCTATTCCGCCAGGGTGCCCCTTGAGCGTTCGGTCCGCGATTGGCAGTACGTGGACCGTCTGAGCGGCTACTACACCGAGCGGGGAGTCGTCATCAACCGCGAGTCCTACGGCGCGCTCACGGGCATCATGGTGCCCCCTGCCATTGCGGTGGCCATTTCGGTGTTTGAGGCACTGCTCGCCGCCGAGCAGGGGGTGAAAAGCATCACGGTGGGATACGGCCAGAATGGCCACATCATCCAGGATGTGGCAGCGGTGGAGGTGTTGGGGACGCTCACCCAGCAGTACCTGCAGCGTTTCGGGTTCCACGATGTGGACGTAACAACGTGCTTCCACGAATGGATGGGGCCTTTCCCGATGACCGAAGGCCGCGCTTTTGGGCTTATCGGCCTCGGCGCGCTGACGGCTGCCCTCGCCAGAGCCACGAAGGTGATCACCAAGACCCCCCATGAGGCCTATGGCGTCCCGACAAAAGAGGCCAATGCGCAGGGGCTGTTGTGCAGTCGCCTGATGGTGGACACGATGGCCCATCAGGTTCCCCTGGACCGCGCGCAGGTTGCGGAAGAAGCCAGGTGGATTGCGAGAGAGGCCACCGCCATCGTGGAGAAGGCGCTGGAACTGGGCGAGGGACGCTTTGACGCCAGCGTAGTCAGGGCGTTTGAGGCGGGGGTGATGGACCTGCCCTTCTGCCCCAGCATCTACGCGCAGAACAAGGTCATGCCCATCAGGGATGCCACCGGCGCGGTGCGCTACCTGGAGCACGGGCACCTGCCGTTTGACAAGGAAACCCTGGACAGGAATCAGGAATTGATCCACCAGCGGATGGGCGCCGTGGATACAGACCCGCTGGAACAGATTGAGAAGGACATCAACTTCTTCCTGGAGGCCGAAGGGTTCTCGGCGGTTTCTGGCGGCTCATGAACGGATGGGCACTCGCTGGTGCGATGGAGAGGCGGATTCATGGCTGACGAGAGTGTGGCGAACGCACCCAAGGGCCGGGTCGTAACCGGCGTCATCGGGGCCGATGTCCACGTGGTGGGCAACCGACTGCTGGCCATGGCCCTGGAGCGGGCAGGCTTCAAGGTGATCAACCTGGGAGTTCTGGTGTCCCAGGAGGAGTTCATCAACGCCGCCGTGGAGAGCAACGCCGATGCGTTGTTCATCTCGTCGCTCTACGGCCACGCGGAACTGGATTGCGAGGGACTGCGAGAGAAGTGCATAGAGGCCGGGCTTGACGATATCCTGATCTATGTGGGCGGGAACGTGGCTCTTGGCAAGCAGGAATGGAGCGAGGTGGAGAAGCGCTTCCTGGCCATGGGCATTGACCGCGTCTTTCCTCCGCGGACCCCTCCCAAAGTGGGGATTGAACTTCTGGAGCGGGATTTGGCCGCCCGGAAGAGGAGCAAGGGCTAGATGCTGGCTCTGCTGGCCGACATCGGCAGCACCTTCACCAAAGTAACCGTGGTTGACCTCGCGCGCGCCGAAGTTGCGGCCACCGCCCAGGCCCCGACCACCGTTGAGGACATCAACCTTGGCCTGGGGGCGGCGATCCATGCGATAGAGGAGCGCCTACCGCTTCCGGCCGAGCAGGTTGCCTTTCGGCTCGCCTGCAGCAGCGCCGCCGGCGGGCTGCGCATGGTAACCGTGGGGTTGATCCCCGCTCTGACGGTAGAGGCGTCCAAGCGGGCGGCGCTGGGTGCCGGGGCCAAGGTGGTGGGCGTGTTCTCGCATGAACTCACCGACGCAGACCTGGACGCCATCGCGGGGCTGAAGCCGGACATCGTGCTACTGACCGGCGGGACCGACGGCGGGAACGAACGCGCCATTCTCCACAACGCCGCCGCTCTGGCCCGTTCACGCGTGCGCGCGCCGGTCGTGGTCGCGGGCAACCGCGTCGCGTCCGACCGGGTCTGCGCCATTCTGCAATCCTCGGGGCGAGAAGTCTGGGTTACGGAGAACGTGATGCCCGAGGTGGGCGAACTCAACATCCGCCCCGCCCAGGAGGCGATCCGCGAGGTCTTCCTGAAGCGCATCATTGTGGCCAAGGGCCTGGACAAGGCGCAGGAGACCTTCGGGATCCTCATGCCCACGCCCACCGCCGTCCTGCGCGCGACGGAGTTGCTGGCGGTCGGCACAGACGACGAGCCGGGCCTGGGCGACCTGGTCGTTGTTGACGTGGGCGGGGCCACCACGGACGTTCACTCCGCCGCCGATGGCCGACCCACCAAGCCCGGCGTGGTTTGGAAGGGGCTGCCGGAGCCTTTCGCCAAAAGGACAGTTGAGGGAGACCTGGGCATCCGCTACAATGCCCCCACGATCCTGGAAGTCGCCGGAAAGGCCCGGCTGTGCCGCGCCATCGGCTGGGACGAGCCCGACCTGCATGGCATCGTGAGCAGGTTGAGCGCCGAGGTGGACTACGTTCCACGCGATGCGCGGGCAGAAACGATTGATGTGGCGCTGGCGAGAACGGCGGTGGAAATCGCGGTGGACCGGCATGTCGGCACGCTCACGGTTGTGTACACGCCCTTCGGCGAGATGGCCGTCCAGTATGGCAAGGACCTGACCGAAGCGCGGTATGTGATCGGGACGGGCGGCATTTTCGCCCATACACAGGCGGGAAGGAAGGTGCTGGAAGGCGCGCTGTTTGACCCACAGAACCCGACTTCCCTGCGACCGGTGCATCCGGAAATGCGCGTTGACAAGCCGTACATCATGGCGGCGGCAGGACTCCTGGCAGAAAGGGAGCCCACCGTTGCCCTGCGCCTGCTGAAGCGGAATCTGGCGCCGGTGTAGGTGCGCGGAAATGGGCAAAGCCCCCGCGGGAGCGCGGGGAGCGTTCATCTCGGGAGGTGCGACGATGAGGGTACTCGTGCTGGGCGTGGGCATGCAGGGCAAGGCCGCGCTATATGACCTGGTGCGCAGCGACCGCGTGCGCGAGGTCATTGCGGCCGACCGCGATCTTGACGCGCTCCGAGCGCATGTCGCCAGCAGGGGCTATGGCCCCAAGGTGCAGTGCGAGCCATGCGATGCGGAAAACCCCGCCGAGATAGATCGGTTGGTGGCGCGCGGCGTGGACGTCGTCATTGACCTCTTGCCGACCCGTTTCAGCGACGCCGTGGCCGAGAGCGCCGTCCGGCATGGCGTTCACTTCGTCAACGCTTCCTACGTTACGCCCGGGCTGAAAGCCCTGTCCCACGAAGCGAAGGCCCGGGGTGTCGCCCTGCTTCCCGAATTCGGCATGGACCCGGGGATTGACCTGGTGCTGCTGGGCGAGGCGGTCAGGCAGTTTGATGTGGTCCAGGAGATTATCACCTACGGCGCGGGGTTCCCCGAGGCCCAGGCCGCGAACAACCCGATCCAATACAAGGTAACGTGGACGTTTGAGGGTGTTCTGCGATCGTACTACAGGGCGGGCAGAATCATCCGAGACGGTCGGGTGGTGGAGATCCGCGAGGATGAGATGTTCTGCCCGGAGCACCTTCACGAGTTGGAGATTGAGGGAATTGGCAAACTGGAGGCTTTCCCCAACGGCGACGCGATCAAGTACGCAGACCTCTTGGGGATTGACCTGTCGCATCTCCGGAACCTGGGGCGGTACGTGCTTCGCTGGCCAGGGCACGCTGCATTCTGGAAGAGACTGGTTGACCTGCACCTGCTGGATGCCGAGCCCGTAACCGTGGATGGCGTTACCGTGGACCGGAGGCGCTTCCTAGCGGCCATCATGGAGCCGCACCTCCAATACCGCGACGACGAGCGCGATATCGTGGTGGTGCGCGTTCAGGTTGCGGGTCTCAAGGGGGGCAGGCGGAAGCGGGCCCTCTACCAGGTGATTGATCGGCGAGATTTGGAGACCGGGTTTATGGCCATGAACCGCACCGTCGGGTTCACCGCCAGCATCGGCGCGCAGATGATCGGTTCGGGCGAACTGGCCGCCCGCGGCCTCCTGTCCCCCGTCAAGGATGTGCCCTATGAGCCGTTCGCCCGCGAACTTCGCGCACGCGGCATCGTCGTTACGTCGGAACTCAGCGACTGGGAGTAGATTCGCGCCCGCGTCCGGTTGGGACGTTGTGAGGGAGGCAGAGGGGCATGCAACATAAGCCGTTCCGGGTAGGGTTGGTCGTGGCTTTCGCGAACCTGGGCGAAGGCGAGCAACGCGCCGCCGAGACCGCGTGGGAGTGCGCCGTCGGTTGCGCCGAGCACTGGCGGCCCGCTTTTGCCGCGTACGGGCTCACGCCCGTTACAGAGCAGGCGCGCGATGCGGACATCCTGGTGTACCTGGGGGAGTCCTCACGTTTTGAGGGCGTTGCAGGCGAGGCCTCGCGGGCGACGCCGGTGGTGTTCGTGAAAAGCACCGTGGAGGAGTTGCTGGCCCGCCCAAGCGGCTATGCCCCGCGCTACCGAATGTGCACAGGCGTCAGGGGCATTGCCCGAGCCTTGGCCTCTGTGGCGCCTCCTGGCCCTACCGTGGATTGGAAGACCTTGCCCTGGCCGCAAGACGTAGCCCGCTGGACTGTGCTGGAGGATGCGGAGATGTCTTATGTCAACGCCAGCATTGCGGCTTTCCGCCAGGCAGCGGAGGCCCGGGGAATGGCCTGGACGACGGGACTACCCGCTCGGGATGAGCCTTTCTCCGTCTTCCTGACCATGCACGACCCGGGGGCGGCGATTCTGGCGGAGACGGCGCTTCGCCTGTGGCCGCGGTGCACGGTGCTGGCCGCGGACGGCATGGTCTCCACGCGCGCGCCTAGCGGAGAGCCATGGCCGGCACGGCTGCTGCGCGTCCGCCACTGGGTGGAGGGTGCCGACTCGGAGAGCACCCGAGCATTCCGCGCGCGCATGGGGGGAAGGCCCTTGCCCGACTTTGATTCGGCCGGCATGCTGTTTGGCACCCTGTACTTCCTGGATCGCGTTTTTGGTGCGGGCGGGCTGCCAGGGGCGCTGGAGGACGCTGGGGATCACCCTGGCCCTCTGGGATCCGTGCGGATGACGGCATCGGGCCGGCCCGATCCCGAAAGAATTGTCGTGTTGGCAGGCGATCGTTTCCGCGTCGTGGAGATTGCCTAGCGCGGGTGCGGGTGGAAGCGGGCCGCATGCCGGCGGGCAAGGCGCACGAGATGGACACAGAACAGGGCCTAATGTCGGGTGAGGTGGAGCAACTTCTCCGTCGCCTTTAGCCCGTGCCCCGTGAGCACGGAGACGATGATCTCGTCCGGGCGCGCCTGCTGCAGATAGCGACGAAGGCCGGCGATGGCCGCCGCCGATGTCGGCTCAATGTAGAGTCCCTCTCGGCATGTCATCAGCAGCGCCTGCTCAACCTCCGCCTCATCCACGGCGAGAATCAGCCCGCCCGTCTCCCTGACCGCGCGCAGGATTTGCCTGCCCCGCACGGGTTCCGCAATAGCGATCCCCTCGGCAATCGTCGGGCGCTTCGTGATGGGGAGCGCGTCGTCACTGCCCTGCACGAAGGCTTCGTACAGCGGCGCGGATGCCGCTGCCTGTACCCCCACCAGCCTGGGCAGCCGGCGGATGTGCCCGGTGCGCAACAGATCCCGAAAGCCGATGTAGGCGCCCAGGAGAAGCGTCCCATGGCCTACGGGCACAACCACCGTATCGGGCGCTTTCCATCCCAGTTGCTCCCAGACTTCGTAGGCGAAAGTCTTGGTCCCCTGGAAGAAGAACGGATTCCAGACGTGGCTCGCGTAGTAGGTGCGCTCGGCTGCGGCCCATGCGGCACGGGCGGTGTCTTCCCTGGATCCGGGCACGCGCCTCAACGTGGCGCCGTACAACTGGATTTGCGCCAGTTTCGCCTGCGCCGTGTCGGCTGGGACGAAAATCTCGCAGTCAATCCCCGCCCGCGCGCAGTAGGCAGCCACGGCGCACCCCGCGTTGCCCGAGGAATCCTCCACCACCCTCGCGATGCCGGCCTCTTTCGCCTTGCTGATCAAAACGGTGGCACCCCGGTCCTTGAACGACCCCGACGGGAAGAGATTGTCTTGCTTGATGAGCACCGAACGCGCGCCGAGTTGCAGTTCAACAAGCGGGGTGAAGCCTTCGTTGAACGACACGATGCTGGCCTCGTTGCGGATGGGGATCGCCTCTCGGTATCGCCACAGGGTAGGCGCCCTGCCCGCAATTCGCGCGATGTTGAGGGTGGGGGTGAACTCAACGTCCAGGACGCCGCCGCAGTCGCAGCGCCAACGCGGCTCATCCAGGTCATATATCGCTCCGCACGTTTGGCACACCAGGCCGTCCATGGTTTGCGCTCCGTCCCGACGCCTATTCCACGGCCGCGATGGCTTCTATCTCAACTTGGAAGCCGAAATGCAACTCACGGGTAGGTACGACGGCGCGCGCAGGCCGATGCGCGCCAAACACCCTGGCATAGACCTCGTTCACGCGACCCCACAGGCTGATGTCCGAGATGTACACGGTTACCTTGAGGACCTTGTCCAGCGAACTGCCGGCGGCCTTGAGGATGGCTTCCACATTTCGCAGGGCCCGCTCCGTTTGCTCCTCTATGGAGCCAACGCGCTTGTCGCCGGTGGTCGGATCTATCGGGAGTTGCCCCGACACGAATACGAGGCCATTGTGGACGATGGCCTGGGCGTAATGCCCGGCGGGAGCGGGCGCATTGGGTGTGTTGATGATTTTCATCTCGCAATGCTCCTGGAATGGACGCGCCACATGTGCGGCGCCGAAAACAAGGTTCACGAATGCCCTTACACGGCGATGCGGTCCAGCGCCTGTTTCCAATCGGCGATGATGTCCTCCGATTCCTCAATGCCCACGGAGATACGGGTAACCGCGCGCATGGGGCGATGGATCACCAGAGTGGATACATCTCCGAGGCTGGTCGCCAGGTAGGTGAGTTCATTATAGCCCGAGTGTCCACTATCCGCCATACGACAACGCCGCAGAGAGCGCCCTGCTCTACGTCAGGTGCGCCTTGCCCATCCGCTCCCAGTACAGCGCCCACGCCCGAAGCCCCTCATGAAGCCGATGGATGCGGAAGAACTCGTTGGGCGCGTGGAAATCCTCGTCGGCCGTGGAGAACGAGAAAAAGACAACATGCTGGTTCAGGAGCCGCTGGAACCACTCGGCGACAGGCAAAGTGCCCCCAATACGCACCCGCAGCGGCTTCTTGCCATACACCTCCTCCAGCACCTCTTCCGCCACGCGCAGGCCGACATGGTCCGAGGGTATCCGGTAGGCGCGCGTCCCATGATCCGACACTCGGATATCCAACTTCACCCCGGGCGGCGTGTGGCCCTCCAGGTGGCGGGCAACTTTGGCGAGGACATCCTGCGGATCCTGATCGGGGACCAGCCGGCAGGTGATCTTGGCGTGGGCCTCGCTGGGGATCACGGTCTTGCCTCCCGGCCCCTGGTATCCGCCCCACATCCCGTTGACGTCCAGGGTGGGGCGCACCCACTGCCGCTCCAGGGTATTGTAGCCAGGCTCCCCGAACAGAGAAGGCGCGCCTACCTCGCTCAGGTAGCGCCTCTCGTCAAAGGGCAATGCCGCGATGGCCTCCCGTTCCTCGGGCGACAGTTCCACCACGTCATCGTAGAACCCCGCGACGGCGACCCGGCCTTCTGGCGTGTGCAGGCTGGCGATGAGGCTTGCCAGGGCGTGCAGCGGGTTGGCGATGGCTCCCCCGTGGCGGCCCGAGTGCAAATCTTTGGCAGGCCCCCTGACGGTGATCTCAAGGCCAACTAGGCCGCGGCTGGACACAGAAACGGACGGCTCGTCAATGCGCCACATGGCGCCGTCGGCGGACATCACGAAATCGGCCGCCAGCCTCTGCTTGTTCTGGCGAATGAACTCTTCCAGGTCGGGGCTGCCGATCTCCTCCTCGCCTTCAAACAGAAACTTGACGTTGATGGGCAGTCTCCCTACCGTGGCGAAAAAGGCCTCGGCCGCCTTGATGGGCATGAACATGGGCGCCTTGTCGTCGGAGATTCCGCGCGCGTAAATGCGACCCTCGCGAATGTTTGGCTCAAACGGCGCGCTCACCCATCGTTCCAACGGATCCGGGGGCTGGACGTCGTAGTGGCCGTACACCAGGATCGTAGGCGCGCCCGGGGCGCCCAGCCACTCGGCATAAACGATGGGGTGGCGCGGGGTGGGAATCACCTCCACGGCGAAGGGACCGGCTTTGCGGACGGCGTCGGCGACCCATTCGGCAGCGCGGCGCACGTCGGGCGCTCTCGCCGGGTCCGTGCTGACGCTCGGGATTCGGGCGAACTCCATGACTTCGTCCAGGATGCGGTTCGCATTCGCGTCTAGATAGTCTTGGGGATTCACAGCGATTCCTCCGATGAACTGTTTCAAAACGTGCAGACAAGAATAGCGCCAGCACCCAGAGGCACAGGCCGATTCGGACGTGCCGCGATGGTTGGTGGTGCTGTCCCGGCGGGTGTGGGCGCGGTTCTGCTCCACAGTACTGCTCTCGCTACTGGCCCCAGCCGAACGAGAGAACGAAGCCCGCAGAACATTATAGAGCGAGGCGCGCAATTTGTCCAGTAGCACGCCTACCGCTCGCGAAGTACACCCATACCGAGGATGTGCGTGCCGCTCCTTGGTCTTGCGACCTGGCCGTCAGAGGCAATCTGCAGAAAACGCCAGAGCCACGAGGTTGCTGGCGGCCTCGCGCGACGAATCGCGAAGGATGCGCTTCCCGATAAGCACAGGCAATCGGCGAGAGACTACCAGCGCCGCGCAGCACAAGAACCCGAACGACGTGGGCCTTTTCGCCTCGGATGATCTATCTCATTACCACGGGCAGGAAGTTGCGCCCAACCGGGGCCGCACCGACGGTGATCTCCGCGCCTGCATACCTCCGCAGCAGGGCTTTCCCCTGGTAAGCCACCTCCGTGTACGGCCACTGGTCACGTGTGAAACGCACCCACGCGCCCCTGCTTTGCGCCACAGCCTTGAAATGAATCTTCGCGACCGTGAATGTGCCTGCCTTACCGCCGGGTTCTGTCGTCGTCGCGCAGAAGTCAATGCGGCCAATGCCGTTATCGGCGCGATTGTACGCCACCAGAGGCATTGTGTCTCCGCTTTGAATCTGCGTGGCGGGCCGCCCCCGGGAATCCACCACTTGCAGAACGCCGGGGTCAAAGTCCAGGTGAAATTCCACCGTGTCCGCCGAGTCCGACGGAATCTGAGCCGTTACATCCAGGAAGAAGACCTGACCCTGGTAGACCTGCAGGGCGGAGGGCGCCAGGTTCAAGAAGGCTCCGGTAACCGCAGAGGACCCGGCAATCTGCGGGGCGGAACCCGCAACAGATGACTGTAGACCGATTCCTAGCACCACGATGTCCCCAGCCTTCCCAAAGTTGGCCCACATGAGAGCCTGGTCTAGGCCGTTGACGGCATTATCCATGTTGAGGTCCGGCAGCGGCTCGTAGGTGCCGCTGGCGATCCGGCCCGCCATCAGGGAGACGTCCAGCCCATCCACGCGGTTGTCATTGTTCAAGTCGCCGGTGAGGAGAGTCTCCATGTCCACCTGGGTTGTGCCAGCCGGATAGTCAAAGGCCACAGCGGCATTGCGAAGCGACCGTGCGGATTTGGCCTTAATCGTGTACTCGCCCGGCTCAAACAGCGGCGTCGTGAACTCGGTAACATTCGTGGTGGTGATGCTCCACAAGTACAACGGATAGGGCGATGTCGGCTCGTGAAGGGAAACCAGCAGCGGGATGTTGAACACGGGTGGTGGCGTGGGCCAAGCCTCGTGCTCCACCACGCCGTGGATTTGGGCTGTGGGCGCGCTTTCGGAGACGCCTGTCTCGGCCGCGCCTGCAGGCGCAATGATGATGGCGTAGTCAATTCGGGTGTAGATTGGCCCGCCACGGTGGAGCGCGGGCTGTCCCTGCTCAACCGCAAAGTTCAGTCCCAGGAAGTTCTCAACGTCCGACAAATACCTGGCGTACCCGACGAGCATGGCAGCATTGTCCATAGTCCCCACCTGGTAAACGTCGTGCGAAAGCACGGCGGCGTTGTCGTGCAGAGTCTGTTCATGACTGCCGCTGTGCGTGTGGCGCTGCGCAGGCAGGACTTCTCCATCGCGGCCCTTCTCCGCCCAGTCTCGCCACGGGTCGCTGATCGCCAGCGCCCTCGGCCCATCCGCGCACCCCGCGCCGGCCACTGTAACATAGTGGCCGCCGAGGCGCTTCCATTCCTTGCCCTGCCACTCCCAGAAGCCCAGCAGCAGGATCACGCCCTTCGCGTCTGCGACGGCGCTCTGCAGGGTGGCGTAGGACGGAGCGCGCACCGACGTGACGCTGAACTGGCTGCCCATGCCTCGGGCATTCAGGTAGTTACGAAGCCCTTGCACAGCGTTGTTCAAGGCCGTGCCTGCGTCGCCTGTGCTGAATCTGTTCGCAAGGTCGCCGATCAGGTCAGGCACATTCGTGGTCGCGTGGTCGTCGTGAATCCCATCGTAGGATTCCACGAGGTTGAATCCATCGGATACGGCGGGCGGCGGGTTGCTGCCTGGCTCGTTCACCGAGTCCAGCCACCAGAGAGCATTGGCCGCAGCAGCGGGCGCATCCCGCACCCATGCCTGGCTGGTGGCACTCCACCCGCCAGTCCGGATCATCTCAAAGTCGGGCATGCCTGACGGGGCGTAGTCAAACAACCCGCCTTCGGCAAAACACGTGCCCTCGGTGCCGGTCGCGAACGGAGCAGGGGCCGGAATGGCCGGAGGTTCCACGCACAGACTTGTGTCATCCACAAGAGCCCAGGTAGCACCTGCGTTGCCGTCCTGGCGCACGTGAAAGGCGAGAGCAATGGTCTTGCCTGCGTAGGACGTCAGATCAATCTCGGCGTGTGCCCAGCCTGCGGTGCCGGTGGATTGGAGGATCGCGGTCGTCTGCATGAGGTCCGGATCAAAGATCCCCGCCTCAAACCAATCGTACTGCGGATCGCCGTCCCGCGAGTACACGTTGTACCAGAACCTCCAGGGTGCGGCAGTAACTCCGGAAGGAATGGTCACCCATTGCCAGACCCGGCCATCTCCGGGAATCTCCGGCATAGTCGGCAGGCCGATGATCATGGAATACTGGCCCGAATGGACAGTGTTCGTGATGACCCGCGGCATCAACGCACCCGACGATTCCCAGTAAGCCATACTGCCTATCTCAAAGTTGCGGTTCATCAGCAATTGGGTACAAGCTCCCTGCTCTGGGATTTCCGTGGGCGTCGGCTTTGGCGTGGACGTGGGAGCGGGCGTCGCCGTGTTTGTCGCTGTTGCAGTGGGCGACGACGTAAAGGTGCGCGTTGGCGTGGATGTCGGTTGCGGCGTCCTGGTCGGCGTTCGTGTCGCCGTTGGTGTGATCGTGAACGTGCGGGTTGGTGTGTATGTTGGTTCGCCTGGCTCCAACGTCGGCGTTCTCGTGGGCGTGCGCGTTGCCGTGGGTGTTCGGGTCGCCGTTGCCGTATTCGTGGGTGTGAGAGTATAGGTGTGTGTCGGAGTGAGGGTAGGTGTCCGCGTAGGCGTGGCCGTAGGTGTGCGGGTCGGTGTTGCAGAAGCGGTGGGCGTATGGCTTGCGGTTGGTGTGATCGTGAAGGTGTGAGTCGGCGTGTACGTGGGATCGCCCGGCCTCAACGTGGGTGTATGGGTAGGCGTGCGCGTGTAGGTGTGGGTCCGCGTGGCAGTGGGTGTCCGCGTCGGGGTCAGCGTGCTCGTGTCCGTCGGCGTGCGAGTAGGCGTGTTTGTGGGCGTGTGGGTTGGAGTAAAGGTTGGCGTGGAAGTGAGTGTCGGCGTGTACGTAGGCGTGAGCGTATAGGTTTGAGTCGCAGTCGGCGCAGGTGTCCGCGTGGGCGTCCTAGTGTACGTGTGCGTCCAGGTGGCCGTGAACGTTCGGCTCGCTGTCGGGGTGCGGGTGAATGTGGGCGTCGGCGTATAGGTGGGATCGCCCGGCCTCAATGTTGGCGTGTTGGTTGGGGTGCGCGTGGCGGTGTGCGTCCACGTGGCGGTCGGCGTTCTCGTCGGCGTCCGTGTCGGTGTCGCTGTCGGCGTGCGAGTAGGCGTTGCGGTTGGAGTTGGTGTGCGCGTAGGCGTTCGCGATGGAGTTCTGGTCGGCGTGGGTGTGCGAGTGGGCGTTCTCGTCAGCGTAGGCGTGTATGTCGCCGTTGGTCGGGGTGTGTACGTGCGCGTGCGGGTGGGCGTGGGGCCGATGACCTTCACCACGCTGGAGCATGTGCGATCCAGGGATGCAGCCGGCCTCTGCGTGATGACCACATGCAGCGACGCACCGAGGTTGGCCGCCTTGCAGTCGCCAACGCCAAGCAAGTTCACGCGGATCGTTTCCTTGCCGCCCGGACTCAGGAAGGTGCTCCCCACGACCCATTGGCCTTGCCCAGCGCTTTGCTGATAGGCCGCAGGCGTGCTGCTGTCAAACTTCAGGCAGGCGGGGTCCCACTGGAGCGTGACGGTGCCGCCGGCGAAGGCCCTGTTCCCGGTGTTTGTGGCGACCAGATCCAGCGTCATTGTCTCGCCGACGGCCATCTCGCCGTCAAATGGGTCTATCAGGCTGCACTTCAGTTCTGCATCCGGGTTGGCAGGGTCTGGCGTATTCGTGGGGGTCGGTGTCGGTGTCGGCGCAGACCGAACGGTGAACGTCTTGGTCAGGGTCCACCCCTCAGCGTTGTCGCAGGTGACGGCTTCGGCGACTGAATACTGCGAGCCATCGGCGGCGTTCTCTGGAACCTGGAACACCAGTTGCAGCACCTTGTTGGAGCCGACGGGAATGCTGTCAATCCTCCATGATGCTCCGTAGTCTTCATACCGGCCGCCGCTGGAGATGCTGACCTTTCTCAGGCTTGGATCCAGCGTCAGCATGGCTTGGACATCAAGAGCATCACGCGGTCCCGCATTATTGATTCGGAGTTCATAGAGACCATTCTCACCCGGAGCCAATTCGTCGGCAACTTCGGAGGTGTGGGTCAGCGTTGTTTCGGTAGGAGTGGTGCCCTCCTCACAAGGGATGTTCAGCGAAGCAGTTACGGGGGACGTTAAGGTGCTTCCGACAGTCCCGATCACGCGGACGGTGATGCTTTTGCTGGGCGGGCAGGCGGGCAAAGGCTGAAACCGGACGTACGTACCGACAACCTCACCTGGTGGAATGGCCCCATAGAAATATCCAAAGCGCAGGTAGCCCGGCACGTTGATATCGGGCACAGCAGGACTGGCGTAGTATCGGAAGGCGTCGGCGCCGTAGTACAGCTCCGCCGTAACCTGATCTATCGTGGATGAGCCTTCATTGACGAGGTTGACGTACAGGGTGAAGGTCTCTCCCACTTCCGGTTCCGGAGCAGGAAGGCTCAGGTACGCCTGCAACTTGGGGCCGGGTGTGGCGGTGGGGGTTGGGGTCGCAGCCTCGGCGAAATCCAGGGACAAATAGCCATCTATGAATGTTGACTCCATCCAGTTGTCAAAACGGTTCTGTCCCTCACCCCACTGATCCGTTACCAAACGCATGCTGTACTGCTGAGCATGCTGGTGAATAGCCCGAAAACGAACTGTGATGGACGTTGACTGTCCAGACGCCAGCCCCCCTGGGGGAAGATAGGCCGTCTCATGATGGGTGACAGCGAAGGAATCTGCGTCATATTCATAAATATCTTCCTGAGTGGGCGTGGCTGATACGAATTGGAGAAGGTTAGGGTTGTACCAACAAGAGATGTCTCCCTGCACCACCTTCCTCGTGTCGTGATTGGTAATCCGGGTACGGACCTCCACGGTATCGCCGGGCCGGATGATGCCAGAAGCCGGACTGATTAGGTCAAAGGAAACGTCCAGGTCAAGCGGCGGGTAGTCGCCCGCGGGGCCGATGGGGATGTGTGCTCGAACCCGAGGCTGTGCCACTTGGGCGAGCATCAGGGCGATCGCGATGACCAGGACAAGCACGACAGAGGGTTTGCGCGAGCACGCCATCTTTCTCATCGCTCCACTCCTTTCGCGAGCGAACCGTGCAGCGCGCCCTTGCGCCACACCGTAGGGCAAATTGCCAATTTGCCTTGCGCTGTGCACCTACCGCTTCATCACCACCGGCAGATACCTCTGCTCCAGCGGCTGGTCGCTGATTTGAAACTCTGCGCCGACGAAGCGGCGCAGCACGGGTGTTCCGCGCCATGCGGCCTGCGTAACCGGCCATCCCTGGCTCAGGAATCGCACCGGGGTTCCCTCGCTGGCGGCCAGCGGTTTGAAGCGGATATGGGCAATCGGGAATGTGCCCTGGAAGCCAGCGAGTGACAGCGTGGTCGCCGCAAAGTCGATCCGCCCCGCGACATTGTCAACCTTGTTCTGCACAACGGTAGGCAGGACGCCGCTCGCCTTGATGTAGGGCACAGGATTCCCAGCCGCGTCCACAACCTGCAGCAACGCCGGATCGAATTGCAAATGCACCTCAGCGGTGTCAAACGGACCCTCCGGAGCATAGGCCATCACGGCAACCGTGAAGTTGTGGCCAATGTGCGCGACGGCAGCCGGCGGAACCAATGCTAGATAAGCCGCCGAATCCGCATCCGCCGCGGCAATCTCGCCCGATTCCGCCTGTTCTGCAGGAGGATTTCCCATGCCGACCAGAACATCGCCGTGGGCGCCGAAATTCGCTCTTGCCAGCGCCATATCTCCGCCATTGACCGCGCCATCACCATTCAGGTCAAACCGATTATCTGTGGAGCCGTTCGCGATGGCCGCGGCGAGCGCGGAAACATCCAGCGCATCCACTCGGCCGTCGCCCACGACATCTCCAGCCCGCAGTGCCCCGAAATCTAGGTGAGTCGTGCCTGCCGAGAACTCTTCCAAGAGACGAACGCTCGCCAGCGTTCCTTCGCCCTTGACCTTTGCCATGTACTTGCCTGGCTCGAATGCCGGCGTGGTAAACTCCGCGCCGCCGTACGCGCTGAGCGCCCAGGCGTAGGTAGGGAAGAACTCATAGGGACGCCAGAGCGTAACCAGTATTGGGAAGTCTGGCGTGTTCGTGGAGGGCCAGCCCTGGCGAGTCAGCGTGCCATGCAAGAGGGCACCCGTCCCTATGGTGGCAGACTGCGCTGCAATCCCGCCTTCGGGCGCGACGACGATGGCGTAGTCCACCCGTGTGAACACGAGACCGCCCCGATACGCCGCTGGGTCGCCCTGCTCCAGCGCAAAGTTTAGCCCCAAGAAATTGGCGAGATCGCCCAACTCGCGCGAGTACCCCGCCAGCGATGCCACGCCTCCCACCTCACCCAGAGGATAGACATCCTGGGACGTAACCACCGCCTTGTCGTGGGGGGTATGATTTGGACTGCCGCTGTGCATGTGCCGGTACCACGGCGACACACGCCCGTCGTGCCCCGCCTCAGCCGCGTCGCGCCACGGGTCGCTCAGGGCGAGCCGCTGCGACTGGCCCTCGCAGGCGATTCCCGCCAGCGCCGCATAGTGGCCGCCCAGCCGGGCAAACTGCGCGCCCTGCCATTCCCAGAACCCCAGCAGCAGGATCACGCCGTCGCCCTCATCAGCCGCGCTCTCCAGGAAGTCCTTTGTTGGTTCGCGGTGGAGCGTCACAGTGAACTGGTTCTGCAGCCCCTTACTGGCGATGTACTGCCGCAGCGCCGAGACCACCGTGCCGGGGCGCGTGCCCTCTGCGCTGGTGCCAAACCGGCCCGCCAGGTCGGCGATCAATGGCGGAACGTTGTAAGCCGAATGGTCATCGTAAGCCGCGTCGTACGCGGTAACCAGCCCGAAATGGTCTGCAAGTGCGGGAGGCGGCAATTCGCCCATGTCTCTGACAGAGTCCAGCCACCAGAGCACGTCTGCCACAGCCGCAGGGGCGTCAAGCGTCCAGGCGCTTGTCGGGCTGCTCTTGCCGCCCTCGCGCACCTGGTCAAAGTCTGGCATGCCTGCCAGCGCGTAGTCAACCGCTTCATCCTGCCAGCACATGCCTTCGGTTCCGATCTCGCTCGGCCCCGGAACGGGAATGGCCGGCGGCTCCACGCACAGGCTTACGTCATCCACGAAGGCCCAGGTGCGGCCCGCGTTGCCATCCTGCCTGACGTGGAACGCCACGGCTACCGTCTGGCCCGCATAGGGGGCCATATCCACGGCTCGCAGAGTCCAATCATGCGTGGCTGTGAACTCAAGGCCTCCGATGATCCGCATAGGCTCCATCTGCAGCGCCCCGGCCTCGAACCGGTCATATGCCGAATCGCTGTCCATGGAGATTACTTTGGAATAGAACCGCAGAACCGCCGATTGGGCATCCGCCGGGATGGTTACCCACTGCCATGCCCAGCCGTCCCCTGCCACCTCCGGCAGACCAGGCAGACCAATGAGCAGCGACTGGTTGCCGGAGTAGACTGTCTCCGTCACGGTTCTGGGTGCAAGGTTGCCCGCCGTTTCCCAGAATAGTGGCGCGCCGGATTGAGTCGCAGTCATCTCAAAGGTGCGGTTTGCAATCAGTTGCGTACACGCCACGCCGTCGGCGGCCGGGCCAGGAGGCTGGGGCGTGGTTGCAGGCATAGGCACCTGCTGTGCGAGCGCCGGACTCGCCGCAGCGCCGCTTGGCTTGACGATCCTCACGTTGCTGCTGCACCGGTCTAGAAAACTGCCGCGCTGTGCGGCTGGATTGGTAAAGGACGCTGACAGTGTGGTCAAACCACAAGCCCTTTTCGCTTTCAGTGTGACTTGCATATCCACGTGGCTGTTTGGCTGCAGATAGGGCACGCCCCAATGTTCCCAGAGCCAAGAGCCATCCCCCGACGACACTTCTGGGTCGGGAGGGATCACTTCGGAGCGCACGTAGTCCAGGCACCCTGCATCCCAGTCAAGCAGCACCGCAATCGGTTCAATGGCATTGGCTCCAGTGTTGGAGGCCCTCATGCGGATCGTCATCTGCTCGCCGGTTGCCATCTCGCCATCTACAGGATCTACTACCTGGCAGGCGATATCACCGCGAAGCGCGGGCAGGGGCGTCGGCGTAGGCGTTCTCGTCGGCGGAGGCGCAATTACGGTGATGTCAGTGTTCACCGTCGTGGGGGCCACATTATTCGCCTCGTAGGTGACGCTCGTGTGGAAAACCGTGTCTATCGCTGTGCCGGGTGGAATTTCAAAAAGAATCGCCACGCGCCCGGAACCGCCCGCAGGGATCGTTTGAAGTACCCAATCAAAACGATTACCACCGCTGTCTCCGGGACCGATCTGTTCGTGCACAAGGAGACCGTCCGTCATCAGCACGACGTGCACTCCATACGCGTCTGCCAGCCCCGTGTTGTTCACTTGGACTACATAGTACCGACGGACCCCCAGGGGCATTTGAGTGGGAACCACAATCTGGGCCTGCAAATCGCCGGCGCCCGGCGAGGCTTCGCAAGGCAGCGTGAACGCGTCGGTCAAATAAGTGCGCCCGGTGTGGGACCCGTAGTCGACGTCGGCCCTCACATTAACCGAGATCTCCGCGCCCGGCGGGCACGGAGCGAGTACCCTGAAGTCCACGCTGACAGACACTTGTTGTCCAGGGCGAATCTCTCCGAGGTCCACAGTCAGGTCGGGCCAGTACATCCATCCCGGGGCTTGGTCATCAGGGTCCGGGTCAGTGCCGGTAACCGCAAGCCTGTCCATCGGGTAGTTCATCGTTATAGTTAAGTAGTTGATAGTCACATTGTCCAGGGGTAATGTCCGTATACTCCTGTAAAAAGAAGGCGGCGTGAGGTACAATGGTGGTGATCAACACACCAAGCCCTGACGGGCAGAAAGGACCTCACGCCATGAGAAGAATAGCACCAAGTGACCAGA
>Ga0272448_1000754_pt1 | contig 47158 bp, 33 predicted proteins | sample YNPCB0191_FD_202220 | JGI IMG/M metagenome (GOLD analysis project Ga0272448, IMG submission 202220) | Hot spring sediment microbial communities from Yellowstone National Park, WY, United States - YNP-CB-019-1 | ecosystem: Environmental > Aquatic > Thermal springs > Hot (42-90C) > Sediment... | reverse complement strand
GAGGAATTGGGGTACGATGTGCACGATGTGGGCTCGCACTCCACCGCTATCGTGCGCTATCCCTACTACGCGGCCAAAGTGGCCGGCGCGGTGTCACGCGGTGAGGCAAAACGCGGCATTCTGATCTGCTCGACCGGCATTGGCATGAGCATCATCGCCAACAAGTTCAAAGGTGTGCGTGCCAGCCTGTGCACCAGCACCTACATGGGCCGTATGACCCGCGCCCACAATGATTCGAACATTTTGTGCCTGGGAGGCAAGATCACAGGAGAGTTCGAGGCCATAGATATCCTTGATGCCTGGCTGACGACCGAGTATATGGGAGGCCGCCACGACATTTCGCTGAGCCTGATCACCGAAGCCGAAGCTGCCATCGGCAACCCAACAGGCTGGACACCGCAAGGGCCAGAGCGCTAAGCATCTGGCCGAGAAAGTGCCAGAAGCCGGCGGACGGACTGCACTTCTGAGAGGCTAGCGTCCCCCTAACGTCATTCAAAACTCAAAACTTAAGGAGGTAGATGTGGAATATAGAGAACTGGGCCGCAGCGGCTTAAAGGTTAGTACTCTTTCAATCGGCTGCTGGCCAATTGTTGGTGATGCCATCTGGGGGCCACAGGATGAGGCAGAGGGAATTGCTGCCCTGCGAACGGCGCTCGACAACGGGATCAACTTCTTCGACTCAGCCGAAGCCTATGGTGACGGTTACTCGGAAGAACTGCTGGGCCGCGCCCTGGCCGGCGTGCGCGATAAGGCCATCATCGCCAGCAAAGTGGCAACCGCTCATCTCAGTGCCGATCGGGTACAGGCTGCCTGCGAGGCAAGCCTGAAGCGCCTGGGGACGGATTACATTGACGTCTACTATATTCACTGGCCAAGCCGCACAGTACCGTTATCCGAGACGGTAGAGGCGCTGCAGAAACTGAAGCAGGCGGGCAAGATCCGCTTCATCGGCGCCTCCAACTTCGGTGTGCAGGACCTGCCTGACCTACTGAAGCTGGAGCACGTCCACGTCAACCAGTTGCCATATAACCTGCTATGGCGGGCCATCGAGTTCGAGATTCTGCCGATCTGTCTCAAGGAAAATGTCAGCGTCACCTGCTATATGCCACTGATGCAGGGATTGTTGACCGGCAAGTTTCGTTCGCCTGCCGATGTGCCCGACATGCGCGCCCGCACGCGCCACTTCTCAGCACAGCGCCCGCATACCCGCCACGGCGAGCCCGGAGCAGAGGAAGAAACGTTTGCTACCCTGGACCGGATTCGCCAGATCTGCCAGGATGCCGGCCTGCCCATGGCCCATGTGGCGCTGGCCTGGCTGATGCGTAGGCCGGGTGTTGCCAGCGTCATCGTCGGTGTGCGCAACCCGCAGCAGGTCATGGACAATCTTGCCGCTGCATCGCTGCACCTGAGCGATAGCATGATGCGCGCCCTTGATGAGGCGACAGAGCCGCTGAAGCAGAAGATGGGCACCAACCCAGACATGTGGATGTCGGCTGCCAATTCACGTTATCGTTGATTTACTGAATATCCTGTCCCCGTGCACGCAAGATGGTTCGGGCACGCTCGAGGTCATCAGGCATATTGATATTGAACAGCGATAACAACTCAGGGTCGTACGGCGTCATCTCGTTCTTTGCGACATTACGCACGCGCACGTCGCCAAAGAATGAGACGACGCGGGGCACCCCTTGCGCCTCAAGTTGCCGTTTGATGGGCTCCAGGCAGACCCGGCTGTAGACGGCATGCAACGGCTCGGCCTGGCCGCTGATGACCGGAACGACAGCATCATATTGTGGGACCAGAGATACTAAGTACTCAAGCAGGGCACGGTTTAGAAATGGCATGTCGGCGCCGACGACAACGGCATAGGGAAACATGATCGTTGCCAGGCCGGTGTAGATGCCACCGAGCACGCCTTTGCCGGGGATAAGATCACTTACCACGCGCGCCGGCATCTGGACGTTAGGCTGCGTGGTGCTGGTCACGATCACCACCTCGCAACAGATTCCGGCGAGCAGATCAGCCGTGCGCTCCAGGAGCGTCTTGCCGTCTATGCGCAGCGCCGTCTTGTCTATGCCCAGGCGGCGGCTCTGTCCACCGGCCAGGATAATAGCCGATACGTTACCTGTCATCCTTGCCTCCCATCCGCCATGATAGCACGCTTCGCAGGCAAGCACAAGACTGCTTCTTACGTCAGATGTGAGGTTTTTCCTGACACAGCATTGTCAGAGTATCATGCTTTCCCTTATAGACATGTGCCCAGCATTCTGCTAATGTACGGGGTGACACGATGTGGAGCTTGCCGGATTGCAGAATCCCTACTGTGCTATTGTGGCAATGTGGCAATGTTTCCAGTTTGTTCGGCCGCTTGTGTAAGCAAGGTCGGTAGCATATAAGCGAGGAAAGAGTCAGTCGTGACATCTCTCAACAACCTGCTGGAAGCCAGTGCCAGCTATCACCATCACCTTTGCCCGCGCCAGGTTCTGGGGGTGCGCATGGGCATGTGGGCTGGCGAATTATTGGACCTGGAGCTTCCCCGAAACGACAAGCGCCTGCTGGCGCTTGTCGAAACCGATGGCTGTGCTGTGGATGGCATCGCCGTTGCAACTGGATGCTGGATCGGGCGGCGGACGCTGCGGATCATTGACTTTGGCAAGGTAGCAGCCACGTTCGTGGATATCGAGACGCGGCGGGCTGTGCGTATTGTGCCCCAACTTGCATCTCGCGAGCGCGCCTGGCTATACGCTACAGAGGCGAGCACGCGCTGGCAGGCGCAGCTACTCGGTTATCAGCGCATGCCGGTCAATGAGCTCTTACGTGCTCAGAGCGTGTCCCTTACCTTCTCGCTGGAAAAGCTCCTCAGCAAAGATGGCTACCGGGTTACCTGCCAGATGTGTGGTGAGGAGATCATCAACGAGCGTGAAGTCGAGCAGGATGGACGAATCCTCTGCCGGGCTTGTGCCGGCCAGAGCTACTACGCCTTGACCGAAGAGCCCCAGGAGACCGTCTGTCTCTCCCGACACGAGACGGGCAATCTCATGCTCCTCGAAACGATACCCGCCATCTAGAAATCTTCCTCCTTGACATCTTCCGCTTCAGGCGCTATAGTGCGACCAGAAGGGAGACCAGGGTATGATCAATCATGGACGCGCCAGGTTGCGTTTACTCGCGGCTGTGTCAGTTCTCGTCGTCATCCTGGCTGGATGTGGCAGCAGCTCAACGTATCCCACCGTGCGCCTGACTGATCTCGAACCACTGCCACCGCGGACTGCTCGCTTGGACCAAGACTCACCCCTACGTGTTGCAATCGCTTCTGTCCTCTCACCACGTGGCAACATCGAGAGTTATGGCCCCTTTCTCTCTTATCTCAGCGAACGGTTGGGGCGTCGTGTCGAGCTTATCCAACGACAAACGTATGCCGAAACGAATGAGCTCATTGGTCGTTCCAGCGTCGACATGGCCTTCATCTGCAGCGGAGCTTATGTCGAGGGGAAGCAGAGCAAGGGTATGGAACTGCTCGTGGTGCCACAGGTGAATGGAGAGACGGTGTACTATTCCCTGATCATCGTCCCGGCGGATAGCGCTGTCCACTCTCTTACGGAGCTGCGCGGTAAGGTCTTCGCCTTCACCGATCCCCTGTCCAACTCTGGTTATCTGGCCGTTGTGTATCATCTTTGGCAACTGGGTGAACAGCCAGAGACATTCTTTGCTCGCACGATTTATACCTATAGCCATGATAATTCCATCAAGGCCGTGGCCGACAAGCTGGTTGGTGGCGCTGGCGTCGACAGCCTCGTCTATAGCTTTGTTCTAGAGCGCGAGCCCTATCTGGGTGCAAAGATTCGCGTCGTCTACACCTCACCGCCCTATGGTATTCCGCCTGTCGTTGTTCCGACAAGCCTGGACCCCGAAACCAAGGCACAGCTTCGAGAGATCCTGCTTACCATGCACGAAGATGGGCGCGGCCGTCAGGCTCTGGCCGACATCAAAGTCGATCGTTTTGTGCCCGCCGACGAGTCGCTATACGATTCGGTTCGGCAGATGCTGGAGGTTGTAGGGACACCGTGAAGAGATGGCGCGCGTTAGCCCTGGATGTTTGGGCCATTGCTGGGGCGGTGGATCTCCGCACCAAGATCATGGGCATCGTCGTTGGGGTTGTGCTCCTCTTTGGACTTGGCGCGACAACCCTGGTTCATCACGGCTTCGAAGAGTCGTTGCGCGGCCAATTGGAGAAACGAGCTTTGACTGTTGGCCGTGATCTTGCTGCACGCAGCACTGACCCCCTCCTTGTCAATGACCTCTTCCAGCTCTACAGCCTAGTGCGCGACGCCGTGTCCACCAATGAAGACGTTCGCTATGCTTTTGTGCAGGACAGCAGCGGCCAGGTTGTCGTGCATACATTCGGCGATGGATTCCCCCGATTACTGGCAACGGCGAATAGTACAGATGGAACGGGATCCCAACTTCAGATACTGAACACCGAAGAAGGCCTGGTGTGGGACGTTGCCTCGCCAATTCTCGGTGGTAAGGTCGGTACAGCGCGCGTTGGCTTCACGGATCACCGCTTGCGGGATGCCGTCAATGCTATGACCCGGTGGCTGCTGCTCACAACTGTTCTGGCCTCCATCACCGGCTTGCTGGCGGCCATTTTTCTGACCTGGGTGCTCACGCAGCCGCTTCTGAACCTTGAGGAGGTCGCGCACAAAGTGGCGCGTGGTGACCTCACGGTGCGAGCTCATATCTGGGCTAAAGACGAGATCGGTCGCGTGGGTATGACCTTCAATGCTATGCTTGATGATCTCAGGCGGGCCCAGGTGAAGAATGAAGAGGCAACTCAGGAGCTCATCCGTAAGGAACAATCTCGCAGTCAGTTGCTGACCAAAGTAATCACTGCCCAGGAAGAAGAACGACAGCGTATCGCCCGTGAACTCCACGACCAGACGGGCCAGTCCCTAACCTCGCTCCTGGTCGGGCTGAAAGTGGCCGAGAGCGCCTCTACCCTCGGCGAGGCGCGCGAGCGCATTCGCCAGGTGCGTGATGTGGCGGCGCGAACTCTTCAAGAAGTGCGTACCCTGGCATGGGAGTTGCGCCCATCTCTCCTCGACGATCTCGGATTGCCCGCCGCATTAGATCGCTACCTGACTCTATACAAGCAACAATACGGCATTGAGGTGGATCTCCATTCAACAGGCTTTGAACATGAAGACCGACTGCCATCAGAAGTAGAGGTTACGCTCTACCGCATTATCCAGGAAGCACTGACAAACGTGGCTCGACATGCCAAAGCGCACAGCGTGAGCATCGTTCTGGATCGGCGGCCACCTGAGGTGGTGGCAGTCGTCGAAGATGATGGCCAGGGCTTTGACGCCGCAAAGGTTCTTCGTAGCAGCGACGTGAGATCGCGGCTGGGCCTCTACGGAATGCAGGAGCGGGCATCACTGTTGGGAGGCACAGTTCTGATCGAATCAAGCCACAGGCAAGGAACAACAGTACGTGTGGCGATCCCCCTCAACGGCGCCGTCATCCGCCAAAGCGAGGCAAATCATGAAGTCGGATAGTCAGAAGACATCTGCCATAACCGTACTGATCGCCGATGATCATGCTGTCCTGCGTGCCGGCCTGAAGCTGCTCATCAGCACACAGAGTGACATGCAGGTCGTCGGCGAGGCCGAGAACGGCTTACAGGCTCTGGAGCGCGTGCAGATGCTGCAGCCAGACATCTTGCTCCTAGACCTTGCCATGCCTGGCGTGGGCGGTTTAGAAATCCTGCGTCAACTCGTCAGGACTCATGCCGGTGTGTCCGTCTTGGTCCTGACAATGCATGAGGAAGAGAACTATCTACGCCAGGCATTGGAGGCAGGAGCAGCAGGGTACGTCCCGAAGAGCGCGGCCGACACTGAGTTACTATCAGCGATTCGCGCCGTGGCGAAAGGTGACATGTATATCCATCCATCGCAGACCAAGTCACTTCTGGGCCGAATGCTGCCAGAGTCCGTAGCCAGCACCCCCAGCACAGTTGGCGAAGCTGCGCTGAGTGATCGGGAACAGGAAGTCGTCAAACTCGTCGCTCTCGGCCATACGAATCAACAAGTGGCAGATCAGCTCCATCTTAGTGTCAAAACCGTGGAGACATATCGTGCCAGAGCGATGCAAAAACTCGGTTTACGAAGCCGCGCAGCCCTTGTGCGCTACGCAATTGAGGCCGGTATGATCCGCGGGTGAGCCACGTCGGCACAGATGCGCGCCTGCGCTCTCAATCAGGTGAACGGGTATTCCCGTTCTGTGCACCGTCGCCTTGCACCTGTTACTCTTTCCCGCCGCCATCTGAGGCGGTTTCTTCTTTCCTACCTCTTGCATAAGGAGTTTACCCGACATTGGCCGCGCGCTATTGAGGCTTTCCCTGACACACGCATCGCTTCTCATCGGGATTTTCCTGCTAGACACTGAGGTCACACCTGCTACAATGCCCGTGTACCGTATCTGATCCTGCCAATCCTTGGCTCCCCAGGAGAAGAGCAGCATGCCAGACCAGGATGTGCTAACCACAATACGGAATGATGTGAAGCGAGCCCTTAATAAGCCGGCAAATCAACGCCACTGGGTGATGGTGATAAATCTGCAGCGATGCGTGGGTTGCGAGGCCTGTACCATCGCCTGCAAACAGGAAAACCACACGCCGCCGGGCGTTGCCTACGCCAAAGTAATCAAGGAAGAAGTGGGCGAATATCCCCATGTTCGCCGCCGCTTCCTGCCTATCCTCTGCAACCACTGCGAGAATCCACCCTGTGTGCCGGTGTGCCCGGTAGGCGCCACCTGGAAGCGGAAAGAAGATGGAATCGTTGTCGTCGATTACACCATCTGCATCGGCTGCCGCTATTGTGTCACAGCCTGTCCATATGGCGCTCGCTACTTCGACTTCGGCGACAATTACTACGAGCCGCTCAACGAGTTTGAGCAACAAGCCTCGCCAGAGTACGGCCGTCGCTGGCTCAGGAGCAAGCGAGAATCTCCCGTGGGCAACGTGCGAAAGTGTACTTTCTGCCTGCATCGTCTGGTCCGCGGCGAGGAACCAGCCTGCGTGCAAACCTGCATGCCACGGGCCCGCATCGTTGGTGATCTTAATGATCCCGAGAGCGAAGTATCCCGTCTGGTGGACGAACGGCGTCACTTCCGCTTGAAAGAAGAACTCGGCACAGAGCCCTCAGTCTACTACATTCTGTGATGAGGAGGAGTAGATGACGACAAGGCTGGAGACAAACAAGCTGGTGTTGGGAGCGTATTTGGTTGCGCTCCTGACCGTGGCTGGCGTGGGCGTGTGGGCAATCGCCATCCGTGCCGTCGAGGGCCTGCGCGTAACGAACCTGACAAGCCATGTGCCGTGGGGGTTATGGGTAGCCTTCTACATCTACTTCATTGGCCTCTCGGCAGGCTCATTTCTCATGTCTACGCTGATCTATGTCTTTGGTATGAGTCGCTTTGAGTCCATTGGGCGGTCGGCGCTGTTCGTTGCCATCGTCGCTCTGGTCGCTGGCCTGGCTTTCATCTTTCTTGATCTGGGACATCTTGAGCGCTTCTGGACTGTGTTTGTCAATCGCAGCCCAACGTCTGTCCTGGAATGGGAGATCCACTTCTACCTCCTCTATGGCATTATCTTGCTGGCGGAGCTATGGCTGCTCATGCGCCGCGATCTCATCCGGGCGGCTGAAGGTGAAGGTCTGAGAGCTTTGGTCGCCCGCCTTCTCTCTTTTGGCTCCCACGACCTATCCGAAGAATCAGCTCACCTGGATAGACGGGCAGTCAAGATTCTTGGCACCATCGGCATTCCTGTAGCTATCGCCGTGCATGGAGGAACGGGCGCCATCTTTGCTGTAGTTAAGGCCAGACCATACTGGTACACGGGGCTATTCCCGATTATCTTCATTGTTTCCGCCCTGGCTTCGGGTGGTGCATTACTGTTGTGCATCACTGCGCTATTCTCTCGTCGCAAAGGTACTGCTGACCATGCTGAGCTTGTGTCGCAGTTGGCCAAGATTGTTGGCGCTTTCCTGCTTCTGGACCTGGTTCTGCTGACAAGCGAGATGCTGGTGGGCCTGTATGGGGGTGTGCCGGATCATGTGGCCACCTACCGCGTCATCATGTTTGGGCCGTTCTGGTATGTCTTCTGGTTTGGTCAGATGGGCTTGGGCGCACTGGTGCCGCTCGCTCTGATCTTCCTCAAAAGGACCGGCAATTCGCCTTTCTGGCTCGGTGTCGCCGGAGCATGCATCGTTGTCGGCATTCTCGGTGTGCGACTGAACATCGTCATTCCGCCGCTTTCTGTACCGCTTATGCCTGGGATCGACACCGCCTATCCATTGGGACGTTTTTCGACATTCGCATTCACGGGTTTTAGTCTTCATCTCCTTCAAGGGGCCGTTGCCGTCTTTGTGGTTGCCATGGTTGTGCTGCTGTCTCAGTTGTGGCGCATCCCGATACCATCTTGGGAACGATGGGTTGTGCGGCTGGCGACAACCGGAGCAATCTTCGTACTGGTCATCATGGGGCTGCGTCTGGCAGGGTTTGCCCCGACGACGAGTGCACTGTTCGACATTAGCTTGGCCACAGCGCCAACGACGCCATTGCCGCTCTTTTTTGGCGGCCAAATCAAGGCACAGGATCCGACTTTCTACTCGCCCAGTATGATTGAGTGGCTTTCCAGTACGGGAGTGATTGCCGTTGCCATACTAGCGTTGAGCCTTGGGCGCTGGCTACTTCCATTGGAAGAGCCGCCTGTCCATCCGGCCCGTGCTGTTCGACCAAGGTTCGATTCTGACCGGATCGGCACAGAGAGGGAGACCTCCTAGGGTCAGATTCCGTCCCGTGACGACGTTGAGGCTACTGTACGACAACATGGATGATGTATCTCTGGTGTGGAGGATTGGCATGATACAACAGAAAGTTAGCCGCCGTCAGTTTCTTGAGTTGGCCGCTGCACTGGCTGGCGTGGCCACCGTGAGTCATTTCCAACCTTTTGGCACGCCGGCCCCGGACGCGGCAGCGCTATCTATTCAAGAGCAGACTCGCAGTGTATGGGTACCCACTGCCTGTAATATGTGTGGCGGTCAAACCGGGATCCGGGTGCGAGTTGACGATGGCCGCGTGGCCAAGATTGAGCCTAATCCCGACAACCCGATCGGGGTAGCCAACATCTCCACCGACTACTGGCGCTGGAAGACAACGGATGGCGCGGCCATGTGCCCCAAGGGAAATGCCGGAATTATGGCCCTGTACGATCCCGACCGTGTCAAGCAACCCCTGCGACGGACGAATCCCGAGAAAGGGCGCGGGGTTGATCCCCGTTGGAAACCTATCTCTTGGGACGAGGCATTGAACGAGATTGCCGGCCGGTTGCGAACCCTGCGCGACGCCGGTGAAGCACACAAACTGGTCTGGTTCTCCGAAGATCATAGCTTCGTTGACATCCAGGTTGACTTCTGCACTCTGTACGGTACGCCAAATTATCACAACCATTCCAATCTCTGCGATGTCTCCCGTAAGGCCTCGTTCAAACTGGTTATGGGCGACGAGCGTCCTCTGGGCGATTTCGCCAATGCCCGCTATATCATAATCTTTGGCTGGAATCCCACCTCAGCAACTAAATGGGCGCACCTGCCGCGCATCTTCACCAGAGCGATTGAAAATGGAGCCAAACTGGTAGTCGTAGACCCGTACCTCAGCCAGACGGCCGCCCGCGCCCATGAGTGGATACCGCTGCGACCGGGAACGGATGGCGCTCTTGCTCTTGCATTGGCACATCTGCTCGTCACCTGGAATCTATACGACGCCCAGTTCATAAAGGACTGGACGGTGGGCTTCAATGAGTTTGCTGAATTCATCGCTGACAAGACTCCAGAATGGGCCGAGAAGATTACCGACGTCCCCGCGACGACTATTCGTCGCCTGGCACAGGAGCTTGGAACAACCAGGCCGGCCGTTGTTGATGTATGGAGCGGGCCTGGGCAACATTCCAATGGAGTCCAGGGCGGCCGGGCGATTGCGCTGCTCAACGCTCTGCTTGGCAGCATCGATCGTCCGGGCGGTATGATGCTTCCTGAACGAAAAGGCCCGGCAGTCGCCAAAGTCAAAGGCCCTACGATCACACAACCGCGTCTGGATAACGTTTCGCAATATCCCTTTGGACACAAATCAGGCGTGTACACAGATATCCTCAGCCATATGTCTGCCGGCGATGTGGCATACATGCCCAAGATCGGCATGGTCATCTTTCAAAATTTGGTCCTGGCGGTGCCGGGAACGAACACAGTCGTCAACGCACTCAAGAAGCTGGAATTCCTGGTTGTTGTGGATACCATGCTCAGCGAAACTGCAGAACTGGCCGACATCGTCATCCCCGGCACGACGTACCTCGAGCGCTATGACCTGACGACCAACTGGGTCACCTGGTCGAGTGTCAGTCTGCGCCAGCCGGTTGTGCCGCCCATCTTCGGGCAACTGCCCGAATATGAGTTCGTGGTCGAGCTTGGCCGCCGCATTGGACTCAAAGATACCGACAATAAGAATTTCTTTTGGGATGGGCGAATCTCGGGGCAACGTATCGAGAGCACCAAAGCCTGGTATGAAGAATACCTCTCGCAGCAGTTGCTGAACGGGGGGCCCAAGATAACCCTCGAGCAGTTGAAAGCGCTGCCAGGTGCTTGTTGGGTTGACCCCACAGGGACACGGTACGAGAAGTTTAGAGACCCGGTAACCATGCCCGATGGTGGTACAGTTGATGAAAAGACGGGGATTGTGAAGGATAAGAGCGGGGCCGTTGTTGGCGTTAAGATAGGCAATGCCGTCTACAAAGGTTTCAATACCCCTTCTCGCCGCCTGGAGTTCTACTCTGCGCTGGCAGCCAGCAAGAAAGACCGGCGCGGCCGTCCAGTGGATGCCCTGCCCGTCTACATACCACGCGATTGGCTTCCTGACAAAGACTATCCCTTCTATCTGATCAACTGGAAGGAAGCTTCACATACCCATACGCGGACATTTAACAATCCATTTCTTATGGAGCTGGCTGGATGGAACCGGTTGGCTATCAACCGTGGAACGGCGGAGAAGCTGGGAATCGCTGACGGCGACAAGATTTGGGTTGAGTCTCCATATGGAAAAGATCAGGCCATTGCCCGGGTGACCGAAGGTATACATCCCGAGGTCGTAGGGTGGCAGCATGGCTTTGGACATTGGGCGCTGGGGCGCATCGCCCGCGGCAAAGGCACTGTTGACGGCCAGTTCAACAAAACGATTGCAGATCCGATCTCCGGCATGGCCCTGCACAAAGAAGTGTGCGTGCGGATCTACAAAGCTACGTAGCGTGGAGAGGCATTTATGAGATTCTGGATTATCAGTCTTGCCGTTCTGCTGACACTGGGCGCTCTGGTCAGCCTCGCCATACCTCTTGCCCGTGGAGAGACGACCGAAAGACCCATGATCCTGCCCGATGCGGGGAGCACCACGGTTCAGGGAGCGTTGACAACAGGCGAGACCTTGTACCAGTCTCGCTGCCTTGGCTGTCACGCTCCGCAAGCGCGCTTTGCGCCACGCCACGATACGCCTGAGTTCTGGGCCAAATACCCAACCGACGAAGCTCTGGTACAGGTCATTCGCTCGGGCCGTTATCCCATGCCCGGCTTTGGACCGGGTGCCATCAACGATGTGCAGTTGGCGCAGATCATTTCGTACATGCATACGCTTGCTAAAAAGTAAACTCGAACGGGGACCACGGATACATCATGGATGATTGGCTTGAGCTGGCAGCCCTGGCTGCCGCACGGGCGGATGTCTATCGCGTTTTGGCCACGGCGCTTCTCGCACCGCCAGACGAGCAGGTCGTCTCAGCTCTACTGAGCGATGCCGTGCATGTGTGCCTGGCTCCTCAGGAGCAGATGGACGTCTTGCCCGCCGGCATGACCGCGAGGACACTGGAGGCCCTGGCGGCCGAATACTATCGGCTCTTTGTCGTACCTGGGCCGTCCTATGTCCGTCCGTTCGAGTCCGTCTATATGGACGTGCCGACAGGTTTGTGGGATCCCAATGGGCACAGAGAGCTGCATGGCGAAGGTGAGGGCCGCCGTGGGCTATTGTGGGGAGCATCAACGCTGGCCGTACAGCAAAGCTATGCCCAGGCAGGATTGGCTCTCACAACATATGCTGGCCAGCCTCCAGATCATGTCGGGTTAGAGCTGGATTTCATGGCCTGTTTGTGCAGGCATGAGGGTGTAGCCTGGGCGCATGGTAACGCGGTCGAGGCGCATCATCTGCTTGATGGCGAGGCTGCTTTCCTTACCGACCATCTACTCCGTTGGATTGGCCAGCTCGCCAAGAGCGTCGCAGCTTCCGACGTCAGTCCATTCTACCCCTTCGTTGCCGAGATAGCGACAACCTTCACGCAAGAGGACCTTGGCACTATTGCTGACCTCCGCCAGGCCCACGCTACCCTCTAGATGCGGTCTCTACTCCCCTTACATCTGCATCCACGCTGTGTGAATAACCAGACTGCGGTAACTGTTCACGTTTACCCTGGAAGCAGGTGCATCGGCATGCCTATATCCTCCCGCAGGTTTGGGTAACCTGCGGGAGGGTCGAGGAGCATTCCAGCGAAAGTGCTGTTACCCCAACGGTGAACAGTTACAGACTGCAAGCGTGTTGCACCATCGTGCCTCTTGTGGTATTATATTACATGGTAATTGAATAATCAGCCGCATCCACATGCGACACAAAGATGCGGCTTCCTCGCCGGCGGCAACCGGCAGCCCGCTCACCAGTCAGCACTGCTCAGGGCATTCTACACCTGCATGCAGGCCAACGTGATATTGCTGGCGGCGGACAGCGTCTTCGATCCAATCCTTACCTGTGAGGAGAGCCTCATGTCCGAATCGGTGGATCTCAAACCGCTGAACGACCTGCTCGACAGACTCCCCGAAAAAACCACAGATGTCATTCCGATCCTCCAGCGTGCCCAGGCCACTTACTGAGGAAAGCTTCATGACTATTATACTGACCATCAACAACCAGCGGGTCGTTGCCCCAGAGGGTACAACGATCCTGGAGGCGGCGAAGGCCGCCGGTATCCGTATTCCTACCCTCTGCCATCACCCCGACCTGAGCAACGTCGGCGCCTGCCGCCTGTGCGTCGTCTCGGTCGAAAAGGTGAAGGGCTTGCAGGCGGCCTGCACCACACCGATCGCCGAAGGCATGGTCGTCAACACCGAGAGCAAGGATGCCCGCGACACCCGGCGCGTCCTGCTGGAGATGCTACTCAGCGACCACCCCAACGACTGCATGAAGTGTGAGGCCAATGGCGACTGTGAGCTTCAGGATCTGGTTTACGAGTATGATGTGCCCTGGCCGGAGGATGTGGGGGAGCGCCATGCCTATCCGGTGAACCCGGATCCCAACCCCTTCATCTTCATTGACCGCAACAAGTGCATCCTTTGCGGCCGCTGCGTGCGCGCCTGCGCCGAAATCCAGAACCGCGACGTGTGGACCTTCGCTAATCGGGGGTTCGATACCAAACTGGTGGCCGGTATTGATCAGTTCTTGCTGGACGCTCGCTGCGAAAGCTGCGGCCAGTGCGTCGCCTATTGCCCGGTTGGCGCTCTCTACGACAAGATGAGCCTGGGCGCAGGCCGCCTCAGCCAGATCAGCAAAGTGCGCACAACCTGCTCCTATTGTGGCGTGGGCTGCAACTTCGACCTCAACGTGCGTGACGGCAAGATCGTGCGCGTCACCAGCACCCACGATGCTCCGGTCAACGGTATGGCCTTGTGCGTGAAAGGCCGCTATGGCTATGACTATGTGCATCATCCCGACCGGCTTACCAGGCCGCTCGTGCGGAAATACCTGCTGCAAGGCGGCAAGAAGGCAGACGACGGAGGACGGACGACGGAGGATGAGCACCCCGGCCGCCGGTCCTCTGCCCTCAGTCGCGACGACTTCGTCGAGGTGGATTGGAACGTTGCCCTGGACATCGTCGCCCGCAGGTTTGCCACGATCAAACATGAGAGCGGCAGCGACGCCCTGGCCATGCTCACATCGGCCAAATGCACCAACGAAGAGAACTATCTCGCCAACAAGCTGGCCAGGCAGGTGATCGGGACAAACAATATTGATCACTGCGCCCGGCTTTGACACAGCTCTACCGTCACCGGTCTGGTGACAAGCTTTGGCAGCGGCGCAATGACCAACTCGATCCAGGATGTCACCGAGCAGAGCCGGTGCATCTTCGTCATCGGTAGCAATACGACCGAGCAGCATCCGGTCATCGGCATCAAGATTCGGCGGGCCAAGCGCCGCCGCGGCGCCAAGCTGATCGTTGCCGACCCGCGGCGCATTGACATTGCCACCTATGCCGACCTCTACCTGCGCCATAAGCCGGGCACCGACCTCGCCTTGGTCAACGGGCTAATGCACATCATCATACGAGAGGGCTGGCAAGACGACACATTCATTGCCGGGCGCACCGAGGGTTTTGAAGAACTGAAAGCCGTCATCGCCAAATACACGCCGGAGGTGACGAGCGACATAACCGGTGTGCCCGTCGAGCAACTGGAACAGGCGGCACGCCTGCTGGCCGAAAACCGGCCGGGAGCGCTCGTCTACGCCATGGGCATCACCCAGCACACCGTCGGCGTGGCTAACGTGATGGCCTGCGCGAACCTGCAGATGCTGCTGGGCAACATCGGCGTCGCGGGCGGCGGTGTCAACCCTCTGCGCGGGCAGAACAACGTCCAGGGCGCCTGCGACATGGGCGGGCTGCCGAATACCTACCCCGGCTACCAATACGTCACCGACCCGGCAGCGCAACAGAAATTCGAGAAGGCGTGGGGGGTGCCACTGTCGAACCGGGTCGGTCTGACCGTGACAGAGATGGTCAAAGCACTCAACACAGGCCAGGTGCGCGCCATATACATCATCGGCGAGAACCCGATGACCAGCGACCCCGACCTGAACCATGTGCGGGAGTCTCTGATCAAGGCAGAGTTTCTCGTACTGCAGGAGATCTTCTTCAGCGAGACAGCCCAATACGCCGATGTCGTCTTGCCCGCTGCCAGCTTTGCCGAGAAGGAAGGAACGTTTACCAATACCGAGCGGCGCATTCAGCGCGTGCGTAAAGCCATACCATCGCCGGGCGAGGCGAAGCCGGATAGCTGGATCTTAGCCGAGCTGGCAAAGCGTCTCCTGGCATTGGGAGCAGCTTCTCCGGCAGCCGACGCACCTTTTGCGGGATGGGATTATCAAGAAGCCTCGGCAATCATGACCGAAATCAACGCCCTGACCCCTAGCTATGCCGGTGTGACCTACAAGCGCCTGGATGCCGGCGAGCAGCTTCTATGGCCCGTGCGCGATGTGAACCATCCCGGAACACCGATCCTGCACGTCGGCACGTTCAGCCGCGGCCTGGGCCGCTTCGTGCCGACCGAGCACATGCCGCCGGCCGAGCTGCCCGACGACGACTATCCGCTGATGCTGACGACGGGACGCGTCCTCTATCACTGGCATGGCGCCGAGATGACCCGCCGGGCGCGCAGCTTGGTAGCCGTCTATCCGGAGGCATTGATCGAAGTCAACCCCAAGGATGCCCAGCGGGTGGACATCAGAGATGGTGACATGGTGCGCCTGGCCTCGCGGCGGGGGGAGATCGTAGCCAAAGCGCTGGTGACCGAACGCGTCGGCGCGGGGCTGGTCTTCGCCACGTTCCACTTCCCGGAATCGGCGGCTAACTTCCTGACCAATCCCGCCCTGGATCCGCAGGCGAAGATACCGGAGTATAAGGTGTGTGCGGTAAAGATCACCCCGGTGAACGGGCGCTGATGTAGCGCCACTCTCGCCGTGTCGGTTTCCTCATACCTCTGTCGAGCGCGGCCGGCCAGAAAATGTCTCCGACACTCGCGGCCTAAGCCGGCAATACACCGACGATCTGTCCCGCGTTATCTGGCGTGACAGGCTCAACCGCCGGGTACGTCACTGACATTTTCAACCTGGTGTCGCTACCCCCAGCACCGAATAGCTCCGCTGATGCCCGTGAGGCAGGTCAGCAAAATCTCATATTGGTGACAATGCAACTGTGACTACTCTTTCGCCTGCTCTGTCCCTGGCTGCATACCTGGCCGAGCCGCTTGCTGCCTCCCTGCCCCAAGCGGTGGAGGGAGAGAGCGCCGCGGTCAAGACCTTGCTCGCCGGCAATGTCCCCGACATCAGGGCTATGCTCCATCGCAACCGTATCTCCCTGCTGCCTTTGCTGCAGGCAGGATCGCCGCAGCAGCGCGCCCTCCTTTCCACTGGGCAACTGGCGGCCTATCTGGCCGCTGAGCAGCAGGCATACAGCCATGTGCGTCAGGAATATGCCAGTGTGCGGGCAGCTTTTGCCCAGGCAGGTATCCGCGATGTGCTCATCAAATCGGCGGGCATGGCGCCGTCCTTCCCACACCTCAGCGACAACGTTGATGATCTGGTCCCTGCTGATATGATCCCAACCGCCCGCTCAGTGCTGCGTGATCTTGGTTATGTCGAGCTGCGCAATCTGGAGGAACCGCACAAGTTCTTCTTCAAACGCTTTCACGACGGACAGCAGGTTGCTGCACATCACCTGCATGAGCACATTGGCTGGGCTGTGTCGTTTGTGGACGAGCGGCTCGTTTTGCAGCGTGCACGCCCCGCTCCAGATGACACAGGTCTACTCATCCCCCATCCAGAGGATGCTTTTCTCATCACCATCGCCCATGCCCTTTACGAGAATAAATCCATCAAGCTGGGAGATGTCGCTAAGGTGCGGCACTGCCTACGTTCCTGCGAGCTCGATTGGGAGCACATGCGCGAGCTGACACAGCGTAAGGGCTGGCTCGACGGCTTCAACATCCTGGTTGCTCTGCTCAATCGCCTCGACAGCCTACTCTACGGTGCAATGCTCTTTCCCGACAGTGTTGTGCAGCGCGCAGAACAGGCCCTGAGCAACGGACACAGAAATTACATTGAGTCGCTGTTCAGCCGTCCCCTGAGCATGCCACTGACCGTTAGTTTTGCCTTCAGCAAGCAGCTCTTCTATGCCAAGTGCCTGCACGACCAAGAGCGGAGCAGAAGCGGCAAAGCCTACGATATTATCCGCCACACACTGAACGGGACGAAGCTGAAACTCAAGGTGCATAGCCAGCCGGGGATGCTCATCACCTTCAGCGGCGTTGACGGCAGCGGCAAGACACGGCATGCTCAGGCTCTACGCCACGCCTTCGAGCGCTGCGACATCCTCGCCATCTACGTCTGGAGCCGCAGTGGCTCATCGCGCTTCACCGATCTGCTTATTCGCCTCGGCAAGATGCTGCTGCGCCGCCCACTGTCCAAAGCTAACACCTCGCAAGAGCAGCGCGCCAGCGCCAGACGGGAGATGCTGCGCAATCCGGTTGTGCGGCTGGCGTGGACGGGTCTGGTCACAGTTGATTTGCTCTGGCAGTACTTGTGGCGGGTGCGGCTGCCGCTCCTGGCCGGACGCGTCGTCATCTGTGACCGCTATGTGTACGACGCCATTGCCGACGTCACCGCAGTCACGGGGCGGCCTGACGGACTGTTGATGCACATGCTCACCCTACTCAGCCCGCGGCCACCGGCCGGGGCGGCTTTCTTGCTTATCGTTCCGCCCCAAGAGAACAAGGCACGTAGACCAGAGGACAGCCTCTCGGAGTCAACGCTCGCCGCGCAGTCGGCAATCTACGCCGCCCTGGCACAAGAGTACCATTTGACGGTGATCAACAACTCGCTACCGTTTTCCGACGTCAACGACGTGTTGCTGCATGATGTGATCCAAGGCTATTTTGCACGCTATCATACGGTCATCAACGCCCTTTTCATGGCCAATCCAGATCGAAGCAGCCAATGAACCGGTATGATCAATAATCAATGAGAGTTCTTGTTGTTACGAACATGTATCCTGTGCCGGAGGAACCGGCCCTGGGCATTTTTGTCCAGGAACAGGTCGAGTCGTTACGCGACAAGGGCCTGGATGTTGATGTGTTCTTCGTCAACGGACGCCGCTATCGGCGCAACTACCTGACCGGCTTTCTTCGCTACCTGCCGCAGCCGTGGCTGAAGCGCTATGACCTGATCCATGCCCACTATCCTTTGACGGGGCTGATTGCCCGCGCTCAGATACGCGCGCCGTTGGTCGTCACCTATCACGGCATCGAGGTTGTCTACGGTTGGCAAGGCACGTTATGCAAAGCGCTGGCCCGCGTCGTTGATCGTGTCATCGTCACCTCGCAACGTGTGCGCGATGGCCTGGGCATGCCGGCGGCGCGGGTCATCCCCTGTGGCGTCAATCTCGATCTGTTCAAGCCTGAGCCGCGCGACCAGGCGCGGCGTGCTTTGGGACTGCCACCCGACAAGAAACTTGTGCTCTTCTGCGCCGGCATGAGACCGGAGAAACGCTTCGATATCGTCCAGGCCGCCATCGCTCGCCTGACGGAGCGAGACCCCAACGTTCAACTGGTGGTCGCCACCGAGCAGCCACATACCATCATCCCCCGTTACATGAATGCCTGCGATGCACTCGTGCTGGCGTCGGAATATGAAGGTTCGCCGACCGTTATCAAAGAGGCGATGGCCTGCAACTTGCCCATTGTCTCTGTTGATGTTGGCGATGTGAGAGAAATCATCTCCCAAACCGAGGGATGCTACATCTGCGGGCGTACACCAGAGGATATTGCAGCCAGACTGGCTCTGGCCCTGGATCCTCCCCGGCGAACGGACGGGCGCCAGGCAATTCAGCATCTGTCGCTTGACGCTATTGCCGACCGGTTGATTGCCGAATACAAGAGCATCATCAGATGAACAAACCGTCATCCATATTAGGGCAGATTTTCATGCACATTTCACCAATTTGTGATATACTGCACAAATGAGATGAGCAAACATCTGCTTCTCCTGCTCGGTGAGGGCGGGCACAGCAAAGAAATGCTGCGTCTGGCCGATCTGTTGGGCACAGGCTATCACTATTCGTATATTCTGGTACGTGACGATGAGGTGTCGGCCGCCAAGATCACCATTCCCGGCCCCATCTATCGCCTGATCCGGCCGCGCGACAAGGTCCATAATATCATGCTCGATACGCTCAAGACCGTTCTTTGTGCGCTGCAAGCACTTGTCATCTTGTTACGCAGTCGCCCCGATGCAGTCATCACAACCGGGCCCGGCGTAGCCGTGCCGGTCTGCATCGTTGCCAGACTGCTGCGACGCAAGGTCATCTTCATCGAGACCGGCTCACGTATCCATGCCCTGTCGACCACCGGTCGCCTACTTTACCGCTTCGCCGACCTGTTCCTGGTGCAATGGGAAGAGCTTTTGCCGGCCTGTCCAAAAGCTATCTATGCCGGGAGGCTGTGGTAATGATCTTCGTCACCGTCGGTACCACCGACTTCGATGCCCTGGCCGCCCGCATGGACGAGCTGACACCTGTGCTGAACGAAGAAGTCATCATCCAGACGGGCCGCGGCGTCTATGTGCCTCGGCACGCACAACACTTTCGATTCGCACCATCCCTCGATGACTACTACAGGCAGGCGCGTCTCGTCGTCTCTCATGGCGGCCTGGGGACACTTGTCGAAGTGCTGCGTTTGGGCAAGCCACTGATCGGCGTGAGCAATCCCGATCGCTTCGACCTGCACCAGAACGACCTGTTGGGCGAGCTCGAACGCGGCGGCTATCTGCTTTGGTGCCGCGATCTGGCGTCGCTGGGCGACGACATCCGGCGCACTGCCTCCATGCAGTTTCGCCGCTATGAGCAGCCACCATGTCGGATTCACCTGGCCATTGCCGATTTCCTGGCCGGCAAAGATATGTCAGTGTGGCGACGCCCATAGAGGAGGGTGCAGAACAGCATATCTACCGGGACTACTCGCCCCACCCCGGAGGGTCAGTTTACTGTCACAGTATCCTGAGCTGTAGCAGCACGTTATTTGCAGATGAAGGAGTAGACAATGCCTATCCCGCTCGTTGATCTCAAGGCGCAGTACCAAAGCATCAAGTCCGAGATTGATCCAGCCATCATGGCCGTGGTGGAAAGTTGCAGCTTCGTTATGGGCAAGGAGATGTACGCCTTCGAAGAAGAGTTTGCCCGCTACTGTGGCGTCAAGCACGGCATCGCCGTCTCCAATGGCAGTGATGCCCTGCACCTGGCCCTTGTCGCATGCGGCATCGGCCCCGGCGATGAGGTGATTACGGTGCCCAATACTTTCATCGCCACCACCGAAGCCATCAGCCGCGCCGGAGCACAGATCCGTTTTGTTGACATTGATGTGCGTACCTTCAATATGAACGCAGACCTGCTGGAGAAGGTAATAACGCCGCGCACGAAGGCCGTTTTGCCCGTCCATCTCTACGGCCAGATCTGCGACATGGACCCGATCATGGACATCGCACGCAAGCACGGCCTGATCGTGGTGGAGGATGCAGCCCAGGCTCACGGCGCAACCTACAAAGGCAAGCGCGCCGGCCATTGGGGGCAGGCCGCCTGCTTCAGCTTCTATCCCGGCAAGAACCTGGGCGCCTATGGCGATGCCGGTATGGTTGTTACCAACGACGACACCATTGCCGAGAAGCTGCGCCTGCTGCGCGATCACGGTCAGGACCGCTCGCGCAAGTACACCCATGCTATCGAGGGTTACTGCTTCCGCATGGACACCATTCAGGCTGCGGTTCTGCGGGTAAAGCTGCGCCATCTTGACGACTGGAACGCTGCCCGCCGACGTCACGCCGCGCGTTACGCCCAACTCTTCGCTGGCACAGAGGTTATCCCCCCCTACGTGCTGCCCGGCAGTGAGCACGTCTACCACATCTACGGGGCGCGCCTGCCCAGGCGCGACGCGGTCATGGCCGCGCTGAAAGGGCGCGGCATTGACGCCCGCATTCATTACCCCATTCCGGTCTACCTGCAGCCGGCTTACAAACACATGGGTTTCAAGCCCGGCGACTTTCCGGCCACCGACCAGGCCGTGGCCGAGGTCATCTCACTGCCTATCTATGCCGAGATGACCGATGCACAAATCGAGGAAATTGCAGGCACGGTGAAAGAAGCGCTGAAGGCGTAGCAGGGCTGTGCGGTTTCGCTGCTGGCACATTGTCAGAGAGGTCACTCAACCGGGAGGACGCAGAGGTTTTGACGTGGCCCGGGCGGCTGCCGCACAGCACAGCAGAATGTGTCCGATAACCAGAGGACCAGAGAGTAGTAATTGTTCACGTTTACCCTGGAAGCAGGTGCATCGGCATGCCTATACCCTCCCGCAGGTTTGGGTAACCTGCGGGAGGGTCAAATTGCCCCGCCCACGGGGGTGGGTCAGGGTGGGAGTATTTCAGCAAAAGTCGTGTTACCCCAACGGTGAACAGTTACAGAGAGTAACACGGTTGCAAAATCAGGTCTACTGTGTTATCATGCGCAAGACTTCACGACGGATGGATAGATGACCCCCAAGCGCGCTGTTTTTCTTGACCGGGACGGCACCATCAACGAAAACCGCACCGATCACGTCAAGAGCCTTGCCGAGTTCGTCCTGCTACCTGGAGCACTGGAAGCGATAAGAAGACTGGCGGAGACAGACCTGGCCATCATCCTGGTGTCCAACCAGTCGGTCATCAACCGGGGGCTTACCTCGGCACAAACCGTGCAATCCATCAATGACTACCTGAGAGACACGGTGCACGCCTACGGCGGCCGGTTGGATGACATCTACATCTGCCCGCATCGTCCCGATGAAAACTGCCGGTGCCGCAAGCCTCGACCGGGTCTACTCTACCAGGCTCGAGACGAGCACAATCTTGACCTGGCCGCTTCGTACCTGGTCGGTGATGCAATCACCGATGTCGAGCTGGCGCAGAGCGTGGGCTGTCGCCCCATCCTCGTTCTGACCGGGCGCGGCGCGAGTCACCTGTCGCACCTGACGGCAGAACAGCGAAGAATCACCCACATCGCCGAAAACCTTGAGCGAGCAGTCGAGTGGATCATCCGAGAAGAAGAGAGACGAGGAGCGGGAGCGAACAGCCCATGACAGCACGCATCACCCTGACAACAGCCACCGTTATCTTCCTGATTGTCATCATCACCTCTGGCGCCCTGGCCCAAGGCGCACCCCCATCAATCGTTGATTCCGGAGCAACACCCACAGGGGAACCAGCATCTGACACGTCCCCCTCGCGTCTGCCGGCCGCTAACCTGCGCCCGGGCATCTATGCTGCCCGCGACTGGCGCTATCTTCCCCCCGACGTTTACCCCATCGTGGGCGGCCACCAGCAGTACACCTGGGAGCAGATCGAGATTCGCTCGAACACCTTCGACTGGAGCGCTCTCGACACCTGGCTGATGGGGCAGAACATGCAGGGCAAGGCGGCAGGCTTGGGCTTCGTTACCTATCAGGGTCGCCTGGCCGGTGGGATTGCCGTGCCCTCCTGGTTCAAGGCGGCCTATCCGTCCGCCATTATTGATTGCGGCGGGTGGGAGATCCCACGTTACTGGAACAGTGACTACTTGACCTTCTATCGCCGCTTCCTGCAGGCAGCAGCCAACCGCTATAACGGCGACCCGCGGGTCAATTGGCTGCAAATCGGCATCGGCGTCTACGGCGAAAACCAGCCGGCCGACGATGATGGTGTGGCCGGAGCCAACGATACAACCTGCATCAAAAATGCACTGAGCGCCGATTTCGGCATCCCGGTCACAGATACAGGTGCACTCAGCGCCAAATGGGTAGACATCGTCAACCAGATCACGGCCATGCACGCCGACGTCTGGCAGAAGCCGCTCTTTAGCATGTACGCCCCAAGCTTCATCCGCCGTTGCGAGCGCCTGGACACCACCAACTACGCCGCCGGGCTGACCACAGGCACCATCGGCCTCTTCGCCGCCGGCCTCCTCGCCGACCAGAATGACGTTATCGCGCCCTTCGGGCAGACCGGGTGTGGCAAGTTCGACCCTATCTTCACCTGGAATCAGAGTCCAACGCGCACCGTGCCGACTGCCTTCGAAACCTACCAGTACATGCTCCCCGATACAACCAACGTCTATTGGGGAGTGCTGTCTGCCCTTAATAAGCACGTGGATATTCTCAACCTCAACTCCGATCTGCTCATCCACAACAACGACAAATTCGACCCGGCCGGCGAGAACTTCTTCATCTACGATTTCGCCAGTCGCTTCCTGGGCGCGACGCTCGACAATACACCCGAAGTCTGGATCGCCCTGCGCGAACATGACCCCGTGCATACAGCAGAGGGGATCAGCGCCGGGCCGCAGTACCGCAACTACAACTTCTGGCTCTATCAGGATGAAAATGCCCCCGGTGGGCGCACCGTAACGGCCACCACCAGCGTTACTTCTATTCGGTATGATCCCATTCTGACCGGCATTGAGGGCTGGAGCACTCGCCGCACCGATCACGCCAGCGGTAACGATTACATGTTCTTCAATGTTGATGATGGCTACCTCGCCGCTCAGGGCATGATCACCATCACCTACTTCAACCATAACTTCGATTCGTGGCGGTTGGAGTATAAGGACAGCAGCGGCGCAACGCAGACACGCATGGTGAACAAAACCAACACCAATACCTGGCAGAAAGCCAGCTTCATGATCAATGATATTCGGCTGAATAACGATTTTGCCGGCAACGATTTCCGCATCTACAACATGGGCGATGGCGACGAATACATCCACATGGTGGAGTTTGCCCGCGTTGGCGGCATCCTCCCCACGCCAACGCGCACGTTGACGCCGAGCGCAACAGCGACATCCAGTGCAACGGGGACGCCATCGCCAACATCAACGGCGACAGTTGTGCCATCGTCAACACCAAAGGCAACGCCGACACAGATTCCGGTGAACACGGCAACCCGCACACCCACCGCCACCAGCACGCCCACCGCCAGCAGCACGGCGACCAATACCAGTACACCGACTCAGACAAGGACTTCAACGCGCACATACACGCCCACGCAGACCAGCACGGTCACACGTACACCGACGCAGACACCGACGCCAACCTGGACGCACACGAGGACGGCCACGCCTTCGCCCACCGCAACGGCGACGCAAACGATTGCCGTCATTGCCGCCACCTGCGATAGCACAACGCGCACCTACAGCGGCAATACCCAAGCCACAGGCTCACGTCGCCTCTTCACCTACATGTGCGGCACGACTCCCTACGGCAATGAGTGGGGGCCAGAGCACGTCTACCGCTTCACAACATCGGCCACATCTCGGATCACAGCCCGTCTGCTACCCGACTACCAGACAGCTCCCGTCGGTGATCCTGATGTCTTTCTGTTGACGTCGCTGGATGCGACGTCCTGCCTGCCGGGCGGCTATGGCGACATGGCCGTCAGCTACACCGATGCGCCGCCGGGCACCTACTACGTCGCCGTTGACGGCTGGATCGGCTGGGCGGGCTCATATACCCTTGAGCTGACCTGTCTGGCCGGGCCAACGCCAACACCGACGGCCACGCCGCAGCTCAGGGACCCAATCTACATTCCCATCATTATGAAGGACTGGTAGTAAACACCCCAGGTAATTCGGACAAGGGAGAAAGGAAGCGATGAAAAGTAGGAACCTGCTCGTCGTAACAGCAGTGGTGGTCACCGCCCTGTTGGCGGTAGCCACCGGCATCGTCTGGGCCGATGTTCGGCCTGCCGGCCAGGCAATGCCGCCTGACGAAAGCACCAGCAACGCTCAGCCCGAGAAGCTGGCTCCGGGCACCGGCTACCCCGGCGTCTACGTGGCCCGCGATTGGCGTGTGATTGACCCCAGCGTCTACCCGGTCGTCGGCGGCCACGACTCCTTCACCTGGAGCGAACTGGAGCCTAGCGAAGGCGTGTACAATTGGGCCCGCCTCGACAACTTCATTGCCGCTCAGGCCGCCCTCGGCAAAAAGGCCGCCTTCGGCATCACAACGTACAACGGTCGCATCGAAGGTGGACTGCAGGTGCCCGGGTGGTTCAGCAGCAGTTACCCCGGCGCGCTGATCACCTGCTCCGACAGCTGGCAAATCCCGCGCTACTGGCACAACGACTACCTGACCAAGTACGGCAACTTTGTGACGGCCCTGGCCAACCACATCGGTAGCGACAGCAGGTTGGCCTACATCCAGGTCGGCATTGGACTGTATGGCGAGATCCAGCCTTCTGACGACAGTGACGACCTATGCGTCAAAAACGCCATGGATGCCGACTTCGGCTTCACCAACGACACGCAGCGCAGCGACAAATGGACCGCTACGGTCAAGTCCATTATTGACAAGTGGGGCACAGCGTTCAGCGGTAAGTCGCAGCGCCTGTTCGTCGTCTACACGCCGCGCTTCATCAGTATCTGTGAAAAGCGCGACATCACCAACTACGCTGCCGAAACCTATGGCATGGGCCTCTTTGCCGGCGGCGTCTATGCCGATCAAACCACCGTTTTCTCCAACCCACCCGGCGGCGAAGGTTGTCAGAAGTGGGACCCCATCGTCAAATGGAATGGTATCACCACCAGGACCATTCCGGTGGCACTCGAAACTTACCGCTACATGCTGCCAGACTACCAGACCTTCTATTGGGGCGTCTTGAGTGTGCTCAACAAGCACGCCGACTACTTCAGCCTGGAGTCGGACCTGCTCTACAGCGGCAATCCCAGCAATCCCGTCAGCGAGAACTTCGACATGATCCGTTTTGCCAACGACTACCTGGGCAAGACGGCTGCTACCGCCCCCAACGCCTGGGTTGCCCTGCGCGAAACCTCGCCGGCCACCAACGGCTTCGGCTGCAACAGACCAAACGTCTACTTCCCACAGTTTGGCGACTACGACTACTGGCTCTACCGCGATGACACCGTGACCGGCGGGCGCACCATCACCGTGTCTAATATCGCTACCTACACGATCCAGGATGCCTTCTGTGGCACAGTCGGCAGCGTGCAGGCCAATCTCCAGTATGACCCGTTGCTCGCCGGCAAAGGCCCACAGGGTTGGATGACCCGCCGCACCGACCACGCCAGCGGCAACGACTACATGTACTTCCGCGCCGACGATAGCTTTATTGCCGGCCAGGGCATCACATCGGCCGTGGTCATAACCGTCACCTACTTCGACCACGGCAGTGATAACTGGTCGCTGCAATACAAGACTGTTGGCGGCAGCGAGCAGACCCGCACGGTCACCAAAACCAACACCGACCAGTGGAAGACGGCATCGTTCATCGTGATGGACATGGCTTTCGATGGCCAGTACGCCAACGGCAACGACTTCCGCATCTACAACGGCGGTAGCGGCGACGAGTATATCCACATGGTCGCCTTGGGCAAGTACCGGCCGGCTGGGCCAACACCGACACCGACCTTGACCAGAACGCCGACGGCGACCGCAACGCCGACGCCCATCACCGTTGTCTTCCAGAAAGGCATCAGCCCATCGCCATCGTACAATGGCGTTAGCGACACCTACATCAGTAACTATGGTGATCCCGACGCAAATTATGGCATCAGCCCAACCCTGAGCCTGCGTAACAGTGACTACAAGGCCAGCCTGTTGCGCTTCGATGTGTCATCAATCCCCCCCACAGCGAATGTGCTGAGCGCCACGCTGAGCGTCCATGTCTGGAACAGCACCAATGCCAATCCACTCGACGTCAGCGTCTTCCGCCTGTTGCGCAGTTGGAGCGAGACCGCTGCCACCTGGAATCAGGCGGCGGTCGGCAGCCCCTGGGCCGTCCCCGGCGCTAACGGCATCGGCAGCGACCGCGATGACTATGCTATCAGCACAGTGACGATGAGCCAGTACGGCGTCTGGTACAACTTCGACGTCACCGATTTTGCCCGCTGGTGGGTGCAAAATCCCGGCCAGAACTTCGGCCTGGTGCTGAAAGCTATAGATGGCTCACAGGTGGAGTATGAGCTGTGGTCGTCTGACTACGAGTTCGCACCTCAGGTACGGCCAAAGCTAACCATCGTTTACAGCACATCTTTCGCCGGCCCAACCGCGACGGCAACGCCGACGCGTACCCACACTCCCGCGCCCACGAGCACGCCAACACGAACGCCGACACCGCTGACAATCGTCTTCCAGAACGGCGTGGGCCCCGTCGCGTCGTACAATGGCGTTGTTGATACTTTCATCAGCAACTTCGCCGACACAACGACAAACTACGGCGATGCCCAGGCCATTGAATTACGCACCAATGACATCCGCGCCGCCCTATTGCGCTTCGATCTCTCCAGCCTGCCCGCCGGTGCCAACATCCTGAGCGCAACGATGAGCGTCCACGTGGACTACAGAACAAATGACTTCTCGTTGCCCGTCAATCTGTACAGCATGTTCCGCCCATGGGATGAGATGCAGGCGACCTGGATCAGCGCCACCAATAGTGTCGCCTGGGCCGTGCCTGGCGCCAATGGCGGTTCGGATCGCTCGACCACGGCCACGGCGTCGGCGACCATGTCCAACATCTATACCTGGTACGACTTCGACGTGACCGACCTGGTCAGGCAATGGGTGACGAACGCCAGCAATAACAAGGGCGTTATCCTGAAGGCCGGCAGCGGGCCCAGTGTTGCCTATGGGCTGCGCTCATCGGAGTACTTCGCCAACCCGAACTACCGACCGAAGCTGACAATCCGCTGCTACGGTTGCCAGCCTCAGGGCACCTACCGCATCATGCTACCCGTCATCCTGAACAACTTCACCGTGATGCCATAGGTGCACGGCGGGGATTTCCGCCCGCCCTGTGCGTGGAAATCCCCGCCCAAGAAAGGCTACGAGCTCAACCTATCGGGCAGTTGACCTACGTATCCTGGTGATCCAACGCCGGGCGGACACAGAAGCGAAAGGCCGGATGTTCTCAGCATCCGGCCGGGCGCGTATCCCTTGTCACCGGTGCGGCGTTATACCCCATGAGGCGTGAATCTCAAGCCACGTCCGAGAGCTCATCGAAGGGGCGTTCAGCAATGACAAAATACTCAGCCTGGTTATTCATCCTGACACTGACCCTCATCGTCCTGGCAACAGGCACCGTCCTCGGCGCTCCTGTTGGCGGGTCGGCTGCTACAGGGGATCAAGCGGCGGCAGCGTTAGCGCCGGCGCCGGATAACGATGTGGCAGCCGCCGATGTTGGCCCTCTTGAGCTGCCCGATCGCCCGCCCGTCGGCTGGCAACCCGCTGAGACGACAAGCACACACTCAGGAGTCACCCCTGATGGTAGCTTCATGGACCCAGAAAGCCAGGCCGGCACGCGCACCCTGGATAACAGCCTCGACAGGCTTGGCGGTAACTATTCCCCCGGTATCTACATGGCCCGTGACTGGCGGCCGGTCAGCAAGGATGACTTCCCGATGCTCGTCGGCGGCCATGATAGCTTCACCTGGCGTGAGCTCGAGCCGAGCGAGGGCTCGTACAACTGGACACGCCTTGATCGTCTGATCAGCAGCAACGCGGCCACGGGCAAGAAAACCGCCTTTGGCATCACGACCTACAACGGGCGTATTGAGGGTGGCATTGTCGTCCCCGACTGGTTGAAAAGCATGGCCGGAACAACCATTGACTGTGGCTCCGGCTGGAAGATTCCCCGCTACTGGAACAGCGTTTACCTGACCAAGTATCGCAATTTCATCCAGGCCCTGGCCAATCGCTACAAAAACGATCCCAACGTGGCCTGGGTGCAGATCGGCGTCGGCCTCTACGGTGAGATTCAGCCCTCTGATGACAGCGATGACCAGTGCGTCAAGAACGCCATGAGCGCCGATGGCATCAGCGACTACGGCCAGGCCTGGATAGACACCATTGATCAGATCATTGACATCTTCATGCAGAACTTCAACACCGGTAAACCCGTCTTTCTGGTCTACACGCCGCGCTTTGTCAGTTCCGACGAAAAGTGCTACACCACGCAGTATGGCGCGGGTAAGTATAACATGGGCCTTTTTGCCGGTGGCATCTATGCCAACCAGACCGATATCTTCAACAACTGGCCGTCAATTACCTACCCTGCCGGTTGTCGCAAGTGGGATCCGGTTCTCTACTGGAACAATAGCCCGACGGCCACAATCCCCATCGCTTTCGAATCCTACCGTTACATGCTGCCCGACCTGGACAACTTCTACTGGGGCATCATGAACGCCCTCAACAAGCATCCCGACTACCTGAATCTGGAATCCGACCTTTTCTTCAACAACGGCGATCCGACGCAGAAGCGAACGGAAAACTTTCCCATGATGTACTTCGCCGACCAGTATTTGGGGAAGACAATCAATAACACGCCTAATGCCTGGGTCGCCATGCGTGAATACGACCCGGCCACCAACAGCTTCGGTTTCCACAATGCCTATATTAAGCCACAGTTTGGCAACTACGACTTCTGGCTCTACCAGGATCAGGGCGCACCCGGTGGGCGCACGGTGACCGCCACCACCGTCTATCAATACAGCGACACGTCAACAAACCCGCCCACCACGCGCACCGACAAGTTCTATGATCCCCTTCTGGTCGGCAAGGGCCCGCAAGGATGGATTACCCGCCGCACCGACCATGCCAGTGGCAATGATTATGTCTATCTAAACATTGACGACCAGTTCGTCTCGGCGCGCGGCATCCAGAACTCGGCCATCATCACCGTGACCTGGTTCGATGTCATCACCACCACGGGCAACACCTGGTCGCTGCAATATAAGGACAGTGTCGGCAACATCCAGAGCCGACAGGTCACGCGCTCGGATAGCCGCCAGTGGGTCACGACATCATTCTATATCACCGACGCCAACTTCAACAACGGACTGAACGGCAACGACTTCCGCATCTACAACGACGGCGTCGCCGACTTCTACGTTCACTTCGTGGCCGTTGGCCCAATCGGTGGCGGCCCCCCGCCAACCGAGACACCAACGCCGGGCGGGCCGACGGCGACTCCCACTGCCACCGGCACGCCGACCGCCACACCAACAGCCACGGCCACCGTGCCGCCCGGCACGCAGCTCCGCATCAACGCCGGTGGTCCAGACTACGTGGATAGCGGCTCGAACCTCTGGCAGGCCGACCGTCCCTATAGCGTGGGAAGTTGGGGCTACTGGAGTGCCGGCTCACCGCAGACATTCGAGAATACCTCTACGCCCATCGGCAACACCGTTGACGACTATCTCTATCAGACGGAACGCTATTGGACAAACACCGGCGGCTACACGATGACCCTGCCTAACGGCACCTACAACGTAGTATTGAAGTTCGCCGAGATCTATTGCACCGACCCGGGCGGGGCCAACCCCTGCGAGCGCGAGTTCCAGGTCAAGATCCAGGACAACATTGTGCTCGACCACCTGAACCTGGTCAGCGCAGCCGGTGCCTTCAACGCCTATGACCGCACCTTCCAGGCCGATGTCACGAATGGTATCCTCAGCATTCAGTTCATCAAGCAGATCAATAACCCAAAGGTGAATGCTATCTGGGTCTATCCTGCCAGCGGCGGAGGGCCAACCAGCACGCCAACACAGACGGCGACCGAAACGCCCAACGGGCCCACGCCCACACCCACCGCCACCTACCCACCCGGCTCAACCGTCACCATGATCTTCCAAACGGGTGTCAGCCCCGATGGCACTTATGTGGCACCCGACACCTTCATCAGCAACTACGGGGATCCCGATACCAACTACTGCACCGGCCAATCGCTCTATGTGCGCAACAACGACTACCGGGCCGCCTTGCTCAAGTTCCCGTTGTCCCACATTCCAAGCAATGCCACCGTTCTCTCGGCAAACCTGGCGCTTTATGTGGATAACCAAACCAACCCCAATCCGCTAACCGTCGGCGCCTACCGCATGCTGCGTGATTGGGATGCCTGCACGGCCACCTGGCGGATGGCCGACGCCGGCACCTACTGGGGCACGGCAGGCGCCAACAACACTGCCACCGACCGTGTGAGCGCTGCCGACGACTTTGTCACCTTCGCCATGACCATGACCTGGTACAACCTGAACGTGACCGGCATGGTGCAGCACTGGGTGAGCGATCCCTCCAGCAACAAGGGTTTGGTGTTGAAGACGGAACCGGGCAACGTGCAGTACAGTATCCGGTCGGGCGACTTCGTCCCCCTGCCGAGCACGCGTCCCAAACTGACCATCATCTACACCATTCCCGTCTCACCCACACCGACAGGCACACCCACGGCAACGGCCACCAACACGCCGGCTGCAACCGCGACGCCAACGATCACGCCGGGCGGCCCAACGCTGACCTTTACACCGACATCGGTACCAACCGCCACGGCCACACCAACGGCCACGCGCACCAACACGCCGACGATAACGCCGACGCCGACCCAGGTCTATGACGTACGGGTGAACGCCGGTGGCCCCAACTACACCGACGGCAACGGCAAACTGTGGATGGCCGACCAGCCCTATATCCCCGGGAGCTGGGGCTATGTGCTCGGCAACACGGACATATACACCGATAGATCAACCTTTACCACAACAAACACCCCTGACCCGATACTCTATCGGACATCCCGTTTCTGGCTGCTGACCGGCAGCAACTACGGCAGCTACAAGTTCGATGTTCCGGGACCTGGTGTGTATCAAGTTGAATTGTATTTCGCCGAAACGTATTTCTATGAGCCTAACAAGCGTGTCTTCACGGTCAAGATCGAAGGTCAGACCGTGCTCGACAACTTTGATATCTTCACCGAGGCCGGCTGGCATCACAGGGCTATAGTTAGAACCTACCTGGCTGGGGTAAACGACGGCACGCTGAATATTGACTTCTACCGCATTGTTGACACGCCGACGATCAACGCCATTCGCGTCTTCAGCCTGCTGCCGGCAACGGCCACGCCGACGCGCACACCCACCATCACGCCGACACCAACAGTCACCAACACACCGGTTGGGCCGACGCCAACCTACACGGCGACGGCCACGCCCACGGCCACCGACACGCCGACGATTCCGCCTGGCTGCCCCGACATCTACGAGCCGGACAATACGATGTCCCAGGCCAAGACCATCCTGCCCGGTGGGGGGCCGCAACAACACAATTTCAATCTCCCATTCGATATAGACTGGGTGTCATTTCCGGCGACTGCCGGCGTCACCTACACCATCTGGACATCTCATCTCATCGGCGCAACCGATACCGTCCTTGAGCTATGGAGCGCCAGCTCGCAATGGCTGGCAACTAATGACGACGATCCAGGGCTGGGCTCCGGCGCCTCACGCATCGTCTGGCAGGCTCCGGCCAACGGCACCTACTACGTGAAGATCTACGACTACAACACCGCTCAGATCTACGGCTGCCTGACCGGATATGACCTGGAGATCGCCGTAGGTGCACCATCGCCGACGCCCAGCCCCAGCCCGACCGCTACGCGCACAGCGACGGCAACGCGCACACCGACCAACACGTCCACACCCGGTGCGACGGCGACGCCGACGAACACGCCCGTCGGCAGCCAGATAGGCTGCAACATGACGGTTTCGGGCGATACGCGCGCCGGCACGAACAACTTCCTTGTCTATTCCTGCGGCGGTGGCAGTGAAACCGGCCCGGAGAATGTCTACTACCTGCCGCTGAGCGGTATCACAACCGTGAGGGCACGCATTTCCAACTACCAGCCTGCCGGCGTTGGCAATCCCGATGTCTTCCTGCTTTCGCGCTATGATAGTGCGGCCTGTGTACCGGGCGGCTATGGCGACGGCAGCAGCGGTTCCTGGGCAGAATACACCGACGCCCCTGCCGGCGGCGTCTATATCGTTGTAGATGGCTGGCAGGGTTGGGCCCAGCAATACACCCTGCAGGTCACCTGCTCAGGCGAAGGCGTTCCCACACGCACGGTGAGAGTGGTTCTGCCCATCATCCTGAGCAGCTATGATCAGTAGCGGCACTCTCCTCCCGGAGATGGCACGTCGCCGGGAGGAGAGCATGGTACACAGCGGCGACATGCATCGAATGCCCGAACATTAAAAATCTGTCATCAAAGAACTGCCGAATTTTCATGCTTTTGTCATCTTGCATCTGTATAATATTCTCGGAAGGTGGGAAGAAGGACATCAACATCACACTACGAAGGAAACAGGCATGATAAACGGGCGAGTTCGCACCATCCAAGACAACCTGGGATTCTCGATCCAGGCCATTGCTGCCGAGCAAACGTTACGCCAGTTCACGACCTCCCGTGACCTCTATCCACTGCTCAAGCGACTTCTCGACATCATTATCGCCGGCCTGATGATCGTCGTCCTTTCACCCATTATGGCAATCATCGCTCTGGCCATCAAGCTCGACAGCCCGGGACCAATCGTGTTCCGCCAGACACGCATCGGCAAGAACCACCGGCCCTTCACATTCTACAAATTCCGCTCAATGTATCACAAGGCTGACACCTCCGTGCATCAGCAGTTCGTCAAGAACCTGATCAACGGCCAGGTGCCAAGCAACAACGGCCACGTCACCTACAAATTGACGGGCGACAAGCGGATCACCCGAGTCGGTGCCTTCATTCGCAAAACCAGCCTGGACGAACTACCACAGCTCTTCAACGTGCTCAAAGGCGACATGAGTCTGGTGGGACCTCGTCCCCCCATCCCTTACGAGGTTGCGGAGTACAGAGATTGGCATCATCGCCGCCTTTCCGTGACGCCTGGACTGACCGGCCTGTGGCAGGTGAGAGGACGCAGCCTTGTCTCTTTCGACGAAATGGTTGCCATGGACATTGCCTACGTTGAGCAGCGCTCTTTGTGGCTCGACCTCACGTTGCTGGTACAGACGATTCCCGTTGTCCTGTCCGGTCGTGGAGCCCGCTAGACCCTCTTCCCTCGCCTGCCACCCCGATCAATCGGGGTGGCAGGGCCTTCCGCTCGATGATGCACGTTCCCTTTTCCCCATGTTGTCCCTTCTTGTCACTCTGCTCTCTCTTCGCATTCACGCTATCGGCCATCCTTATCTTCGCTACTGCGCCGCCTATCCACCGGTATCGTCACTGCGACGAAAGGACGGGCCAATTTCAACGAGTGAGGCCATTGATGAACAAAACGCGTGTTGGTGTCGTCGGCGCCGGCTATTGGGGGCCTAAGCTCATCCGCAACTTCCACGACCTGCCAACGGCCAGCGTGGCCATGGTTTGCGACGTGCGAAGCGATCGCCTAGACCATATTCGTCGGCTCTATCCAGACACAACAACAACTCAAAACTTCGACGACCTGCTGGCATCTGATCTCGATGCTATTGCCATTGCCACACCCGTCGCCAGCCACTATCCGCTGGCGCGCGCGGCTCTGCTGGCGGGCAAGCACGTGCTGGTGGAAAAGCCATTGACCACCAACTCTGCCGATGCCCAGAGTCTTATTGATCTCGCCAAAGAGCAACATCGCATTCTCATGGTGGGCCATACCTTCGAGTACAACCCCGCCGTCCAGATGCTCAAAGACATCATCAAGAGCGGTAAGGTGGGCGACATTTACTACATCAACGCCACGCGTGTCAATTTGGGCATTTTCCAGCAGGACATCAATGTCCTGTGGGACCTGGCGCCACATGATCTGTCAATCCTGCTTTATATTCTCGAACAAGATCCGACCGCGGTCAGCGCACGGGGCGCAGCCTACGTTCAGCCGGGCATTCATGATGTTGCCTACATGACCGTCAACTTTCCCAACAACGTCATGGCCGGCATTCAGGTAAGCTGGCTCGACCCGTGCAAAATTCGGCGCATCACCGTGGTCGGCAGCCAGAAGATGGTCGTTTATGACGATCTGGAACCAGAAGAAAAAATCAAGATCTACGACAAGGGTGTGGACAAGCCGCCCTACTCCGATACCTTCGAGCAGTTCCGACTCTCCTATCGCTATGGCGAAGTGACATCACCGCGCGTGCCACCCGATGAGCCGCTCCATCTGGAGTGTGCTCACTTCATTGACTGCATCCGCGAGGGCAAACAGCCGCGCAGCAGCGGCGAAGTGGGACTCAAGATCGTCCGCATCCTGGAGAAGGCGCAAAACTCTCTTCTCAACGGAGGGCAACGCGAAAAGCTATGGTAGCAGCAAATGGATCACTCCCCAACGAGAATATTATCTTGGGGGCTAACCCTCAAGTGGAGCAATACGTCATCCTCGGCGAGCTGACCGGACGCAAGATCGCCTCGCTCCAGCTCATCATCGGCGATAACGCCATCATTCGCAGCGGCACGGTCATCTATCTGGGCACGCGCATCGGCAACGACTTGCGCACCGGTCACAACGTCGTCATTCGTGAAGAGAATATCATCGGCGATAACTTGCAGATATGGAGTAATTCGGTGATTGACTATGGTTGCCGTATCGGCAATCGCGTCAAGATTCACTGCAATTGCTATGTGGCTCAGTTCACCATCATCGAGGATGATGCCTTTCTGGCGCCCGGCGTCATCATCGCCAACGACATGTTTCCCGGGCCCATGTATCCTGACGCTCCACTTCTCGGGCCAACCATCAAGCGCGGTGCGCAGATCGGCTGCAATTGCACTCTGCGGCCAGGGGTGACCATCGGCGAGTATTCTCTCATCGGGGCCGGCAGTGTTGTGACCAGAGACATCCCACCGCATAGCCTGGCCTATGGCAACCCGGCACGGGTAGCGAAGAAAACACCAGAGGTGATCAAGCGCGAGTGAGCGACTATCTCGCCCTGTGGCGCTACTGGCGACAGGGAGCACGTGAGTTTGCTCGCGACGACTTCCGTCTCTACCAGGAGGCGCGGCAACGTCTGACCCGCCATTTGGGCGCACCGGTCACGGGCAAGCGCATGCTCGACATTGGCTGCGGCCAGCACTACCCAGAGACGCTGCTCTACCATAATGACGGCAATCAGATCACCGGCATTGACCTTGACGTGGTGGGGGCGGGGTTGAGCTGGCGCAAATACGCTGCCATGGCCCGGCAAAACGGCCTGAAGAGGGCTGTGAAGAGCCTGGTTCGCGAGCTCGTCTTCGATCCCGTTTACTATGGCGAATTGGAAAGGCTGTACGGGCGCAGACTCGACCATCGGGGGCTTGATCTGCGGACTGCCGATGCAGCCGCCCTGCCTTTTGCCGATGGCATATTCGATGTCGTTGTCTCAACGGCAGCCTTCGAGCACATTGCCGATCTGGACGGAGCCGTGCGCGAGGTGGCCCGTGTTCTCAAACCGGGCGGGCTGACACACATTAACATCCATTTGTTCACCAGCCTGTCTGGAGGACACCATCTCGAATGGACCTGGCCCGACCGTGACCAGCAGCGGGCGGTGCCGCCGTGGGATCATCTACGACAGAACAAGTACCCGGTTGACTACTACCTGAACCGGCAACGTGAAGCTGCCTATCGCGCCAGTTTTGATCGTCATCTGACAATTGTGGATTGGATACGCGGACGACGCGAGGGTGTCCGCTACCTGACGCCCGATCTGCGTCAGGAGCTTGCAGCGTACAGCGAAGACGAGTTGCTGACCAGGGATGTGGTGGTCATCGCGGCCAAGATGTAGCAACGACCCAGTGTGGCCGCCCGCCCCGGCCCTCGACTACAACGATATGTGCCAGCGTTCCACATGCCGATACCAAAGATAACCGTCATTATTCCAACATACAATGCTGCCAAGACATTGGCCGACTGCCTGCGCTCGGTCTTTGCCTCGCAGTATCCGAACTATGAGGTCATTGTCGTTGATGACGGCTCGCGAGACGACTCTGCCACCATTGCGCAGCAGTTTCCCTGCCGTCTGGTACGCCTGCCCAAGAACGTTGGCGCATCGCAGGCCAAGAACGCCGGGGCGGCGCAGGCAACGGGCGATGTCGTGTTTTTCACCGACTCCGACTGCCTGCTTCGCCCGGATGCCCTGCACCTGATCGCCGAAAACCTGGCCGATCCATCGGTTAGCGGAGTCGTAGGCCTGCTTGACGCCGACATTGGCTACGCGGACTTTCCCAGCCAATACAAGAATCTCTGGATGCACTACACATATCTGCGGCTGCCACGGCGCGTCGGCGTCTTCTATACAAGCGCCGCTGCTGCTCGCACGTCAGCGTTCAGTCAGGTCGGCGGATTCGACGGCAACTACACCGGCGCCAGCATCACCGAGGACATGGATCTGGGGCAGCGCTTTCTGACAGCGGGGCATGTTCTGGTGTCCGAAAAGCGACTGCTTGTCCAGCACCTCAAGCACTACTCGCTGAAGGAGCTCCTGACAACGGATTTCTGGCGGGCCAGCGCCCTGACCAAGATACTGCTGCGCAAGAAGATCGCTAACCGTGGCCAGAAGCACAAGTACTATGCCTCGGTGCCGTGGTACTTCGCGCTGGGAGTACCACTATCATGGTTGACGGTGCTCTTTATCGCGGCTGCCTTGGTGTGGCCGCCGTTCCTGGCGTTGGCAGCCCTGGCCTATGCTGCTATCCTGCTGCTCAATCTGCCGTTTCTGGTCTTCCTGTATCGGCGGCGAGGCCCGTGGTTCTTCATCAAGAGCTGTCTGTTCCTCTTGCCCGATATGGTCGTATCGGGGCTGGGTATCCTGCATGCGCTGCTGACATTCGCGCAAGGCAAACACTACTGAGAGGAGATCAGGTGTTCAAAGGTCAACGGATTTCCGTCGTCATCCCTTGCCACAATGAAGAAGAGGGCATCAAAGTCGTCCTCTCCGACATGCCTGCGCTTGTTGATGAGGTCGTCGTCGTTGACAACAATTCGACCGATCGAACGGCAGAGGTTGCACGCAGCATGGGGGCGCGCGTCATCAAGGAGACACGCAAGGGCTACGGGGCGGCATACAAGACAGGCTTCAATCATGCCTCGGGCGACATTATTGTTGCCATGGACGGCGATGCAACCTATCCGCGCAGTTTTATTCCCGTTCTCCTTGAGATTATGGACGAGGAGCAGTGGGATTTCATCACCTGCGATCGCACCGGCCATCGTGAAAGGGGGGCCGGCACGTTTTTGCGCATCCTCGGCAATTCCATCCTGAACTGGTCTATGTTCTTGCTCTACTTCGTGCACCTGCGCGATTCACAGTCAGGCATGTGGGTGTTCAGGCGGCACATCCTGCCCCGCTTCAATATTACCAGCGACGGCATGTCCTTCTCAGAGGAATTGAAGATCGAGGCGTTTACCAAACGCGATCTGCGCTGCACCGAGTTGCCGATCTACTATCGGGCACGCATCGGCGAAAGCAAGCTGAACATGTGGAAGGATGGCTTCAATAACCTGCTCTTCATGTTCAAGAAACGTTTTGGGCTGGCGGGATCGGCCAGCGTGCGACCATTTGCGGCACTGGCGCAGGATCCGTCGCTAAGCGCCGCCGACGATCCCAAATAGGGGTGCAGCGCCCTGCACAATGCCATAGACAGGCGCATCCGCCCTCACAAGAATGAAAAAAGCATGCACGACTGCACAAGTCCCTTGTGTCCTCGTGTCATGGTGGGTATAATACAGGCATCATGACGTCACAATCCTCTGCTCTTTCTGCCTTCATTCTGGCTGTCCTGGTTGCCATTGCCGTTTTCGCCGTGGTCGCCACAACTATACCCGGTGTTGGTTTGACATGGGATGAGCCTGCCTACATGGGGTCTGCCCAGTCCTACGGCGCGTGGTTCACCATCTTTAGCCGCAGCCTGACCAGCCTACGCCCCGGCGACGCCTTCGGCAAGGCTGTCCTGGATCAGTACTGGCAACAAGGTGAGACCGATTTGCATCCTCCGTTAGGCAAGATCGTGCCCGCGCTGACCTGGCGCTTGTTTCGCGATAAGCTTGGCGACCTGACGGCGATGCGGCTGGGCAACGCAGCCATCTTCGCGGCGTTGGTCGGTCTGGTCTGCCTGATGGGTACACAACTGTCGGGTGCTGCTGCGGGACTTTTCGCCGCTGCCAGTCTCACGCTTATGCCGCGCATGTTCTTCCATGCCCATGTAACGGCGCTGGATATCCCCGTTGCCTTTGCCTGGCTACTCACCGTGTGGGTCTTCTGGCATTGGACATTGGCGCCGCGGCCCCGCTTGCTACCGTGGTTGCTGGTGCTGGCACTGGCCTACGGCCTGGCCCTGGGCACAAAAAACACCAGCTTCATCCTGCCGGGAGTACTCCTGGTATGGGGCCTACTCTTTCGGCGCACGCGCCAGGCATTCATGCTCCTGATCGGCATGGTCGTGCTTGGCGGCGTGGTCTTCGTCGTCACGTGGCCATCCCTGTATCGCGACCTGCCCGGACAGTTGAGCCAATACCTGCAGCGTGTGACCGTCGGCCATTGGGACATTCCGCAGTACTATTTGGGGACACTCTACACACGCACGCCCTGGCATTATCCCTTCGTCATCACCCTGGCCGTCGTACCGTCCACGACCCTGGCTATGGCACTGCTCGGCGCAGGACGCATCCTGGCGCATGGGCGGGGCGACCCCAGCGGCTGGCTGGTGTTGCTCAATGTTGTGCTGCCGCTGGCCTTCTTTGCCGTCGTCTCGTCCCAGGCATATGGAGGCGAACGCCTCTTCATCGCCGTTTTTCCTTTCCTGGCGCTTCTGGCAGGTATCAGCTTCGATGGCATCTGGGAGGCACGCCACGGCGTCGCGGCGCGCCTGCGCATCTGGAGTGCCACCCAGCCGGCCCTGATCCAACTGCAAAGCACACGCCGACGCCGCTCTGGCTGGCGCTGGGCGGCAGCAATAACCCTTTTCGTGCTGCTACTCACACCCGGCGCCCTGGGCATCATCAGGATGCACCCCTACGAGCTATCCTACTTCAGCGAGGCCATGGGGGGCTTGCAAGGTGCACAGCGGCTGGGGCTCGAAGTCACCTACTGGTGCGAAACCTACCGCGCCGCACTGCCGTTCCTCAACAGTGTTCCCGAGCAGGCAGCTTCGGTGTGGACCGAAGAAGACGGCGTGCTCTACTGGTACCAGAAGGCGGGGATGCTGCGTCAGGACATCCAGGTCGGCGGGCGGGTCGTCCAGGCCGGGCCACTGGCAGCGACCTATGCCTTGATTCAGAACCGTCCTTCAGGGTTTACGGCAGAGGTCCAGACCATCCTGCGCGATCGGCAGCCGGAGTTCGTGGTCAGCCACGACGGTGTGCCCCTCGCCTATGTCTTCAAGATACAATGAAGAAATACATCAGCGCACTTGCTTTTTTCGTGATCTTCACACCTTTGATGACCTATCCAATGGTGTTACACCTGGCCGATGCCGTGCCTGGCCCACCGTGGGATAATTTCGTCTGGCTCTACGACCTGTGGTGGTTCAGACACAGTATCTTCGATCTGGGCATCTCACCCTGGTTCAACCCTCAGATGTTCCATCCTTTTGGCTACAACGTTGGCCTGTCAGAGACCATCCTCGCCAGCAAGGCGCTGGGATTGCCCGTGCTGCTTCTCGGCGGCGATACCCTCGCTTTCAACATACTCGTTCTGGCATCGTTTGTCCTGTCGGGCTTCACGATGTATCTGCTCGTGTTGCGCCTGACGCGCAATCCTTGGGCAGCACTGCTGAGTGGCACAACATACGCTTTTGCGCCCTACCGCATACACGCCCTGGCTGCCGGTTGGATTCCCCTCTTGCCGACGCAATGGCTACCGCTGACACTTCTTTACCTGGATAAGGCGCTCGATGAGCGGCGGTCACGGCCGGCGGTCATGGCAGGCTTTTTCGCGGCTCTCAGCGCCCTGTCGTCATGGTACTATGCCTATATGCTGGTCATCATCCTGCCGATCTATGTACTTGTACGGGCGCGCCCGTGGCGCTTTACGCTGATCGATCGCCGGTTATGGAAAGCAGCAGCCGCCTTTGTCACCGTCGTGGCCACGCTGACCGTCCCGGTAGCCATCCCGGCCGCCGGCCTCGGCAGCTCGAGCCTCTCCTGGTCGCTGGGCTATGCCGACCGCTGGTCGGCCAGTCTGGACGATTTCTTCCTGCCCAACATCTATCATCCCCTGTGGGGACAATTCTTCCTTCACCTGCGCAGCCAGGTGCCCGAATATCCCTGGTACGCGCCCGGCTTCATCTACCTGGGAATGCTACCGTTGCTGCTGGCGATCATCGCTCTTGCCCCTCGCTTGAAAGGCAGGGACGCCACACTCCGCCCGTCGCCGCGGCTGGCCCTTTTCCTATCTGGTTTGGTCTCGGCGATTCTTGCCCTGGGCACGACGCTGCATGTCGCCGGCCAGCGCGTCTACCTTCCGGTACCGCCGGCCGTGGAAGAGGGATTCTCGCGCCTGATGATCATTCTATCCAGCAAGCTGGCGTTGCACACGGCCGTCTATTCCAGCCTGCGCAGCAGCGCCGCTATTCCGCTGCCGCTGCCCGGTTTCCTGGCGTTTTTGTTTCTGCCACTGTTCAGTGCCATGCGCCATTGGTACCGTTTCGGCATCATCACCACACTGGCAGTGGCAGTTCTGGCAGGACTCGGCGCGGCGATGGTGCTGAGACGATGGAGCAATGCCAGCAGGCAGGCTATGGCAGCCGCGGCGCTGATCGGTCTCGTTCTATTGGACTTCGTGGCCGTACCGCTGCCTTACGGACTATCATATACATCCATCATACAGCCGGTGGATCGCTGGCTGGCCCAGCAACCTGGTGAGTTTGCCATTATGCAGTTTCCCCTGGTGCGTGCACTTAACGGGCCAATGCTCTATCGCGGCATTGTGCACGGCAAAAGGATGACCTATGGCCATGGCACATTCTATCCGCCGTCATACGTCGAGGCTGAGAAGACGCTGGGACGCTTCCCAGAGCCGGCGTGCCTGGACATGCTCAAAGCGTGGGGTGTCCGGTACATCATCGTTGGCTCGCGCTCCTATGCCGAGGGTTGGGGGGATCTGCCCGGCCAGACCTGGGAAAGCATGCGGAAGGCGACTGAGGCGTCGGGGCGGCTGCGCCTGGTGCAGACGTTCGATGAGATACCGTTCTGGAAGGATGAGCGAGTGTCGGCTATTCTACGGAAGGAGCTGACGCCCGACCCGATAAGTGTGGATCACGTGTACGTCTATGAGTTGACAAGATGACCTGGCAAGTCACCCTCACGATAAAGGGCGGGGGGCTTTCTGGAGCAGGTTTTTCTGCAACCGGTGTCGGCGGCCCATCGCTGCCCATCCCCTGGCCCTTTCCGGGGGTAGGTTTTCTGCAACGGGCGTTTGCAACCCATCCCTCGGCCCTTCCTGCCCCGCCCACGGGGGTGAGCCGAGGTGGGGGGGCGTCAATACCTGAACCTGACCGGCGCCAGCCCAACAAAAAACTACCCCAGAAAGAGGGCTGGGACGAGGAAACCCTACTGAGAGTCTCGTTGCCCGAGCGGTAAACAGTTGTCACAAAGCTCTCCCAGAGAGGGCCAACGTCCCATCAGGGCACAAGCTCATAGATACGCAGCATATCGAGCACCGTGCCCGCCGGTTGAGGAATCCATTCAGCGACAGGCACGTAGTCGGTGGGAGAGGTGGGGGGAGCCGGCGTGAGGCGGGCCGCCCGATAGCGTGACAGGTAGGGAACTGTCGCCACCTGGCGCACATTCGGAAGCGCAGCCAGGCGACGTTCGACTTGCGGCCAGTCATCAGCGTAAGCGGCAGGCGCCACGACGATATAGCGGACATGCCAGCCACGCAGCAAGGCAATTGTCTCGTCCGCCGGAAAACGATCGAGGAGCGGGTAAACCTGGCGCCAGCCAACCGGCTGGAGGGCAACATAGCCATCGGTGACCGGATGGCCACTCATGTAGCCATCATACAGGTCGGCACCGTTTGTCCACTTGCGAATCGGGAAGCGTGCCACCGCAGCACCATCTGGGTGCTGCTGCAGCCAAGCGACAAGCGGTTGGCCGATCATCTCGGTATGTCCATAGACACCCGGTGCAGGCAGTAGCTCGGCAAAGGCAATGACGGCAACGACCGTCAGGATCAGCGGGCGCCGGCAGCCGCGCACAGATGCCAGGGCTACCGCCGCCAATCCGGCCGCAGCGACATCGGCCAGCAGCATGAAATTCGCCGATTCACGGAGGCTGTTAAACAACGGCAAGAAGAGGAACAGAAAATAGGCCGGCAGCGGGATGAAAATGCTACCAGGCCGATACAGAGCCCAGAACCGGGCAGGAAAGGGGGCCAGACGTTCGGTTATTGCGCTCATCAGGCGGGCGACGCCGCGATCCACAACACCGGGAACGGGGACATAAACGCGAGCACCGTTCCAATGAGCGGTTGGGCCCCAGGTCAAGACGATCGCCACCGCGAGAACAACGATCAGGGCAAGCACCGTGCGCGATCTCTGTCGCCATGCGGCAACACAAACCAGGGTGAGAGCCGTCCATCCCAGCGGCGCAACCGTCGTCTGGCGCAGAACATCTGGGCCGGCCAATGAGCTGGCGTGATTACCGGTCAGCCATGCCAGGATGTCGCCGGAGAAAGCATCGGCGTCGGCAAGCGAGAAGGCTATTCCGCCGGTATTGTACATTTTGACCAGTGCCGCTGGTGGGGCCAGAATGACCACAGCGACGGTGACAAAGGATATGGCAGCCACCCACAGCCTGCGGTCACTCCAGGCGAACCGCCACGGCCAGGTACGTACCAGCACATAGATGGCTCCACCCATAGCTACAATGAAGGCAAAGTTCCAGGATCCTAATCCTGTGAAAGCATAGCTGAGACCAGCCAAAGCACCATAGCGCATTCGACGTCGCGCAATGGCCAGCTCAAGATAGAGGAAGACGAGCGGAACCCAGAACGTGCCGAAGTGATCAAAGTGGCCCATGCCGAACAGATAGACGCGGTACATCGAGAAGGCGAAAAGAATACCGGCAATGATCGCCGGCCCATGCTGCCGGGTCAGCAGACGCCCCAGCAGATAGCCGGTCAAACCGCTCAGCACGAAGCTGAGCAGGGCGATGACATTGTAGCCGGCCACCGAATCTGCATTGAGGACCACCGGGATGGCTGGGGTTAGGTTGATGAGGGTCATGTTGCCACCGCGCAGGTCATAGCCGAAGGGATAATAGACATTGGGGGTTGAGATCGGCCAGAGGCGACCCTGCAACAGCATATCGAGGAGCAGGCGCTGCTTGAACACATACTCTACATTGTCACCGGGGGCACCCGGCACAGCAGAAGTGAGCTGGACGATGAGAGGATACGTGACGACCAAGCTCAATAGAACAAAGAGAACTACAACGAGCACGGCGTGGGCGAACACACGCTTCCCCACTGCACTCGACATGGCACTGTTCGCATGCTTCATTGAGCGTCACCTGTGCTGAGATTCTAGCATGGAGAGATAGGTTTGTCAAACAAAGAGTGCGCAAGCGTGCTGAATAGGTCATCCGCCGGAGATCCTTCCTTGCACCCCGTCCCTCCCCTGCGAGTGGGGGAGGAAATAGAGAAGGGCGACGCACAGACGACATTGTTCGACACCATCAAGTGGCCCGGTTGGAGCTTGCGGGCAGCAAGCTGGATGCTGATGGCCGTTCTGGTCGTCTCCTTCTTCCGCAATTGGATGGGCGGTGGCCTGCCGAACAGTCCGCGCAGCGAGGCACTCGCCCACTACACCTACATCTGGCAGATCGCCGACTACTTACGTGCCGGCCAACTTTATGTTGACTGGGACCCGACTTTCTTTGCCGGTTATCCCTGGCTGCGCTTCCTGCAATACCCGGTCTACTATGTCGTCGCCGTGCTGTCACTTCTGCCGGGCGTGTCGTTCCCCCTGGCAATCAAGCTCTTTGTCATCACCACATATGTGACCTCGGCGTGGATGATGGGTGAGCTCGTCTACACTGCATTGAGCTCTAATCGCAACCCGCAGGCAATCGCCTGGGGCGCGGCCACGGTCGCAGGTACCGCCTATGCGCTCTTTCCCTTCCATCTTCATCTCGGCATCGAGATCATCTCCCATGGGGCATTCTGGGCAATTCTGCCGCTGCCGTTTCTGGTGTATGAGAAGATAACAGGACGAATGGGGCAGAAGAGAATCCCCTTATCCCGACCTTCTTCCTTACGGGGAGACGGAGCAGCCAGCTGGAGCGAGGGCATATGGCTTGGTCTCGCGCTGGCGCTCTATGTAGTTACAGACATTGAACACACGGTGATCATGCTGCCGTTCGTTGGCTTCTACATGTTGTTGCGCTCGCTGCCCGTCCTGCGAAGCCAGTGGCCACGCCTTGCCCGTGTGGTGCTCATTGCCGGCCTTGTCGCGGCGGGGTTGACTGCCTTCTACATCCTGCCGGGCCTGGCTGACCTCGGTCGGGTTGGTATTACTGCCCGCTTTGGCGCGGACGGCACGGCCAGCGCGCAATTTGCCCGCGATACAGGCATCTCGCCTGGGGCACTGCTGGCCGCCCTTGCCGACCGTGCCGGCGTCACCTACCGTCCCGCCGACCTGCCATACATCGTCTTCGGTTTCTTCGGCGCCAACACCTGGTATCTCGGCGTGGCCACGTGCGCTCTGGCCATGCTGGGGCTGGTGGGCCTGCGCCGATTTCCCGTTGTGGCCGTCTCTGTGCTGCTTCTGTTGGTTAGCTTTGCCTGGGCAGCGCGAGCATGGCTGCCGGTGAACCTGTTCGCCTCGATTCCCTTTTTTGGCACGCTATCGGGCTTTCGCGGAATGATCCTGCTTGGCTTCTTCCTCTGCCTGCTTGCCGGATTTGGCGCCACCTGGTTGCTATCTTCGCTGAAAAAGTGGCCGGCATGGGCAATCCTGGCTGCGCTGACGCTTGCCGTGCTGGCCATTGACCGCCCCCGACCGACCGTATCGTACGCGGCTGAGGTTGTGGGACTCCTGGCGCTACTTGTGCTCACAACCCCCGTTGCCCACCGTGTCCAAACCGCAACCATCATCCTGGCAGTGTTATTACTGCTGGGATTGATAGCGACCGATTACCGCACAGCCAATGCAGCCATTGTCAGCGTACCTGCCTACTTCCAGGCCGACGAGCTCAATGCCTACCGCTGGCTGAACAGCCAGGGCGGCGGCTTCCGCGTTTGGGAGTATAGCGACCTGTACGACGACGCCGAATTCTTGTACACGTTCTCGGTGGCCTACAATCAGACCCCGCGCTTCGGCGGTTACTACGACAACGGCGCGCCGCGGGCGCAATGGGCGTTGTACAAGTGGGCGAAACCTGAACGAGGCGTTACTTCTTCACCGGAGTCCTTGGGCGTGGCACTCAGGCTGAGCTCGGTGCGCTATGTACTGGTACACACGCGCACGGTAACCTTCGATCAGGCAGTCAGTACGATGAAGGAAGCCGGTTTCGACAAGGTCGCCTGGCAATCGGCCCACGTCACAATTCTGGAGGATCGCCATTGGCAACCGCTGGCGCGTATCTATAGCCGGGTGCTGCCGGTAGCAGGAGGCTATGGTGAGGAATTGACACATCTGGCTGCGGCCGACCGGGCACAGACGGCCATCGTGGCCCAAACAGATGCAGCCAAGGCCGACACACGCTTGACCGAGGCTACGGCGACCGTGCCAGCTCGCGTTACGCGCTTGAATCCCTATCAAATCAGGGTGCAAACTGACTCGCCTGCACCGGGTATGCTCGTCCTTTCTGAGACATGGCATCCCAACTGGCAGGTGACCGTGGATGGTCAGCCCGCCACCGTGGAGCGGGCCAATGTTGCCTTCATGGGCGTCCGCCTTGACGCTGGCAAACACGATGTGCTATATTCCTACCTGCCGACGACTCTCGTGGCCGGTTGGATGGTGACGGCGGCAACCGTGCTTGCGCTTATGGTGGCCGCAATAGTAACCAAACGAGCGCTCAAACGTTCATCATAGCGAGAGGACCAACTCGGGACAAGCGTAAGCAGGTCATGAAAAACATCAAGGTATTCATCGGCTTTCTCGTTCTCACAGTGGTCATGACCTACCCGCTGGCCACACGCTTTGGCACGGCCATCGCCGGGCCACCGAATGATGGCTTCATTCATCTCTACGAGATGTACTGGTTCAAGCGGGCGCTCTTCGATTTACACGTCTGGCCACTCTTCGACCCGGAGACGTTCTACCCGTTTGGCTACAATCTGGCTTTGTCGCACATCACACCGTCGAACACGCTGCTGATGATGCCCGTTGTCCTGCTTGGTGGGCCGGTTGTCGGCTTCAACACAGCCGTGTTCCTGTCGTTCATCCTGTCCGCCTTCGGAGCGTATCTGCTCGTAGT
>Ga0272448_1000753_pt1 | contig 47185 bp, 26 predicted proteins | sample YNPCB0191_FD_202220 | JGI IMG/M metagenome (GOLD analysis project Ga0272448, IMG submission 202220) | Hot spring sediment microbial communities from Yellowstone National Park, WY, United States - YNP-CB-019-1 | ecosystem: Environmental > Aquatic > Thermal springs > Hot (42-90C) > Sediment... | reverse complement strand
GATGTCCGCCTGGGCCACGAACCGCTTTTGATTGGACGGGCAGCCGCCTGCCAGGTGGTGCTCTCCTCAGGCGGGTGCTCTCGCCGCCATGCGACGGTGTCGCCGCAAGGCAACGAGTACGTCCTCACAGACGCGGGTAGCACAAACGGTACACTGGTCAATGGCGAATTGATCGCCGGCCCGCATCGTCTGGTTGACGGCGATATCATTACCATCGGCGAAGCCGTCATCGTCTACAGGGGCGACAAACACGACATGCTTGCCCCACCGCTCATCCATGCGGAGCACCGAGGCGGGCGTCAGCCGGTCGTTTTTATCCCCGGTCTGATGGGCTCTGAGTTACGACGCGGCAGGCGGGTGCTCTGGCCGAACTATCCCTATCTGCTCTCTCATCCCACTGCCCTGCTGCCAAACAGTGGGCCTGTTGAAGTCGCCGGTATCGTCAGCGAAGTGGTCGTTGTGCCCCACTTCCTCAAGCTCGACGCCTACAACCGTCTGACCCAGTATCTGGAGACGAGCATGGGCTACCTGTTGGGGATTGACCTCCTGGAGTTTCCCTATGATTGGCGGCAAGACAACCGCATCATCGCCGGGCAATTGGCAGCGGCCATTCGATCATGGCGCACTACAATGGGACATGGGCGTGTCACCATCATTGCCCATAGCATGGGTGGCCTCATCGCCCGTTACTATCTCGATCAATTGGGCGGCGCGGAGGATGTCGGCCGCTTCATCGTCATGGGCACGCCGCACAAAGGGACGGCTAAGATCGTGGCAACCATGTTATCCGGGGTCGGAGCAACGCCCTTTGACCTTGCTCGCGAGAAAATGCGCACCGTTACCCTCAACGGCCCGTCACTTTACCAAATCCTACCACGCTATCCCTGTGTATTCGATCAAGCGGGCAAACAGGTGGACCTCTTTGCCGATGACTCATGGCTGGCGGAGGAACACCGCCCATTGTTGGCAGGAGCAGCGGAGTTTTTGGCAGCCCTACACCCCCAGGCTACCGTGCCAACCCTCTGCATCTTCGGTTACGGTCGGCCCACACCGAGCCGCATCGTTGTCGAGCGCCAGCAACAGGTGTTGAAACTGCGCCGCTATGACATAGAACCGGTCGGTGATGGCGGCGTAGTTGAGGAATCGGCCATCCTGGATGGTGCGGAGATTCACCCCGTGCGCCAGGATCACGGAGCGCTCTTCACCGATCCAGATGTACAGCGCCGCTTACGCTATGAATTGATGAAGCATTGACGTGAAGTTGGAAATCAGTCAGAGGAAATAACATGGCTACCGGCATGGCAGGTCAACTCGTCATCAAACGAGAGGGCGAGAAGGCCACAGAGATAGTGCTCGACAAAGATGTGATCACCATAGGCCGGGCGTCGGACAATGATATTGTGCTGGCCGACGTCCGTGTGTCTCGCCACCACGCCCGCTTGACGCGCGAAGGCAACCACTTTCGCCTCACCGACCTGAAAAGCTCCAACGGCACGTGGATCAACGGCCGGCGCATTGCGGAAGAAGACATCGCTCCCGGCACGTCCTTCGCCATTGGTGCATCAACACTGACACTCAGTGTAGACGGTGAAGACACAACCCTTAGCGGGCTGAAGATAGCGGCCGGGGCAACGATGAGCATGGATCTGGTTGGTGATGCGCTGCCGCTGCGGGCCCAGCGCCTACAGCTCGATAGGCCCGTCGTGACCCTGGGACGAGACGGTTCGTGCGACGTGGTGCTGGACAGTCCGGTCGTGTCCCGCTTGCATGCCCAGATACGCAAGGTGGATGCCGGCTTCGAGGTGTTCGACCTTAAGAGTACAAATGGCACCTTCGTCAACGGCGAGCCGGTTGAGATTAAACGCCGGCTTCAGCCGGGCGACGAGATACGCATCGGCAGCTTCAAGATCACCTTCGATGGCCTGGGCATTGCCCCCGCCGACGAAGCCGGCAGCATTCGTCTGGATGCCTTTCACCTGCGCAAGGTCATCGGCAATGGCATCAGCCTGATCAACGATATCAGCCTGAGCATTGCTGCACGTGAGTTTGTGGCCATCGTCGGTGTCAGCGGGGCGGGCAAATCCACACTTCTCGATGCCTTGAACGGCTTTCGCCCGGCCTCGGAAGGCGCCGTACTTGCCAACGGGGTGAACCTCTACCGCAATTTCGATGCCTTCCGCACCCAGCTTGGCTATGTTCCCCAGGAGGACATCATTCATCGCGAACTGTCAGTCTGGCAGGCTCTCGACTACTCAGCCCGCCTGCGCATGCCTGCCGACACTACGGCGGAAGAGCGACATCACATCATCACCGACGTCCTGGACGATCTTGGCCTCAGTGCCGCCAAAGACAGGCCCATCCATCGGCTGAGCGGCGGGCAACGCAAGCGCGTTTCCATTGGTGTCGAATTGCTCACCCGCCCCAGTCTCTTCTTCCTTGACGAGGCAACCTCCGGCCTGGATCCCGGCACCGAAGGTCAGATGATGCAACTTCTGGCGCGGCTGGCCGACCAGGGCCATACCATTCTGCTGGTAACCCATGCCACCAAGAACGTGACTCTCTGCGACCAGGTCGTCTTCCTGGCCAAGGGCGGCCATCTGGCCTATTTTGGCCCACCGAACGAGGCGCTTTCATACTTTGGCGTGCATGACTTCGATGAGATCTACACCAAACTGGAGCAGGAACTATCGCCAGGCGCGTGGGCCGAGCGCTATCTGCAATCGCCGGTTTATCACGAGTATGTTGCAGGCAGGCTGAAGTCGGCACCTGGTGCAGCGGCTCTTGCTGCGCCGGTGTCCGCCGCCGCGGTTTCTCAGCCGCCGGCCTCACCTGTGCCCGCCATGATGCAGAGGCCGCCCACAGCGAGAGTCAATCGCACGTCGGCATTCGCCCAGCTTGCCATTCTCTCTCAGCGAGGGCTCGCCATTCTGGCCCGCGATCGAGCCAGCCTCATCCTCATGCTCCTTATTGCGCCCATCATCGGCTTGATGGATATCATCACCTGGCAGAAGAACATCTTCGCCAACCAGGGGGGCAACCCAGGACAGGGGCTAACCATGCTGTTCATGTTGTCTCTGGTGTGCATCATGGTGGGGAGCATCGCCTCGATGCGCGAGATCGTCAAGGAAGCCGATATCTATCGCCGTGAGCGCATGGTCACGCTCAAGATCGTGCCCTATGTACTCTCCAAGGTGTGGATCGGTGTGCTGCTCGGTCTGTACCAGGCAGCCATCCTCATGCTCAGCAAAGTGCTCGGCGCCGGCTGGCCTGATACGACGCAGGCCGCCCTCTTGACCTATTTCACGCTCGTTCTGGTGACCGTCGCCGGCATGCTGATGGGCCTGCTGATCTCGGCACTCTCGCCCAATCAGAATGTAGCGCCATTGCTGCTCATCGTGGCTCTGGTGACACAGTTCATGTTCTCCGGTGGGTTGCTGCCGCTGAACAATCTGGGTACACCCGGCAAGATGATCAGCATGACGACGCCTGCCAAGTGGGGGTTCGAAGCTCTTGTCACTATCAGCAAGGTCGGCAACGATGTAGCCGGTGACACCTGCTGGCAATTGCCTGCGACTCAGCGTGCTGAGCTCAGCGACGAGGCCAAAGCTGCCTGCCCATGCATGGGCATCAATATCTTCAGTTCTTGCAACTTTCCGGGTATTCTGGATGTCTATACACCGGCTATTGATCAACCGGCGCCGCCTGAACCGGCGGCACCGGGCGACCCGCCACAACAGCCGGTTCAGCCCACGCCACCGCCGGGTCAGTCGGCCGAGGCACAGCAGGCCTTCCAACAAGACATGCAGCGCTATCAAGCTGCGCTGGTCACCTATCAAAAGCAGATGACGGACTACCAGGCAACCGTGAAGACTTATCAGGACGATCTCAAAACCTGGCGTGGCCAATACCAGGATTGGCAGGCCAGGCGCAGTCGTGCCGTTGCCGAAGCAGAGGGCCGCATTGATAAGCTCAACCAGGATTTCGGCAATGCCTTCAAAGTGGATCTAAAACAGCACTGGGCATGGCTGGGAGGCATTTCTCTCGTGCTCTTTGGATTGGTGTTGATCGTGCAGAAGCGCAAGGATGTCGTGTAGCGGGATGTTGCCGCCAAACCTGCAGCGGCGGCTGCCATGCCGTCGCATTGGGGGCGCGGCAGCCTGGCTCGCCGGCCATTGCGCCGAGAGCTGACAAGGGGGAATAAACGAATGGACAGTTTACTCGGCCGTACGCTGGGGAACTACCGCATTGTCGAGCAAATCGGCCGCGGTGGCATGGCGACGGTCTACAAGGGCTATCACAGTACCCTGGCTCGCTATGTCGCCATCAAGGTCTTGCCTGATTACTTCGCTCATGACCCGACCTTCTTTGAGCGTTTCTTACAGGAAGCCCAGGCCGTGGCCAGCCTCCGCCATCGCCACATCACGCAGGTCTTTGATTTTGGACGCGAGAACGAGACCGTGTATCTGGTCATCGAATACGTTGAGGGTGGCACACTTCAGGATCGCATGGGCAAACCGTTGCCGATGGGCGATGCCTTACGCCTGACGCAAGAGGTGGCTGATGCACTGGGCTACGCACACAGTCGCGGCATCATTCACCGTGATGTCAAGCCGTCGAATATCCTGCTGAGCAAGGATGGCGAGGCCGTTCTATCTGACTTCGGCATCGCCAAGATGGTCGAACGAGCGGCCACCTTGACCAAAGTGGGAATGGGCGTTGGCACACCTGAATACATGGCACCTGAGCAGGGTACGGGCGTGGGCATTGACGGGCGCGCCGATATCTATTCATTAGGGATCGTTCTCTTCGAAATGGTGACGGGCCAGGTGCCCTATACGGCCGATACACCAATGGCTATCGTCCTGCGCCACCTAAACGATCCACTCCCTCTGCCGCGCCGCCTGAACCCGGCCATACCGGAAGCTATCGAAGAAATCATCGTGACCTGCCTGGCCAAGGATCCGAACGACCGCTATCAAACAGCCGCCGACCTCATCCAGGCAGTGAACAATGCCCTTGCCACCGAAAACGGCGGATTGGAAGGGGAACGCACGTTGGTCAGCGTACCAAAGCCGCGCCAGACGCCCTGGCCGACGCCACGAGAGGCGCAGCCAAAGACGCCCCCGGCGGCGCGCGTCAAGACACCTCCACCCGCCGAAGCAGGCAGCACCGTGCGAACCAAGACGCCGCCCCCCGTGGCGCCGCAGACGCCTGCGCCGGACGGCGCAGCAAAGGCAACGTCTGCCCGCACAGGCCGTCGCAGAAAGACGCCGCCGTCGGCTCCGGTCGTTCAGCCGCCGCCGGCCAAGGTCGCCGCCACACCATCGGCTACTGTTCAGCCGCACGCGCAGTCTCCGGCCATCAGTCCCATACCGGCGCAAGTCAGGGCGCGCCCGGCCATACTGCCCGGCGCTGCCGGCCTTGTCGTCTATGGCGCGGCCGGGTTGGTCGTGGTCGTCCTGCTGGCAGTCGTCGCGCTAGGCCTGTCGCACTTCATTGGTGGTTGGGTGAACGACGCCGCCACTCCAACCAGCGCCAGGGTTGCGGGGTTACCGCACCCGGCTGCCCCGGCGAGCCCGACGGCGGCGCCTGTCGTCGCAACGACCGCCGGGCCGGCGGCGCCTGCTACATCTACGCCGGTAACAGTCGCCGGGCAGCCAGGCACGGCGATGGGCGACTTGCCGGCAGGAGCGACAACAGCGGCACCGGCGGCAACGGCAACATCCGGCAAAGGCGGACCCGGCCCAACAGTCATCGCCGTGTCAACGGCGATAGCACCTGCCGGCCAGATCGTCTACGCCGACTTCCGTGGTCCCGACAAGTTCGGCGACTTCAACATCTGGAGTCTCAGCCTTTCCGGCGGCGAGCCTCGCCTGCTCGCTGAATACGCCAGCTACCCAACTGTATCGCCTGACGGCACGCACATCCTCTTCTACTCGTGGCTTGATGGTGGACTCTTCACCATGCGCCTGGATGGTAGCGAGCACAAGCGCATATCCAACTCGAAGACCGATGCCTATCCAGCCTGGTCGCCCGATGGCCGGCGTATTGCATTTGAGAGTAGTGAGAACATTCTGGTCATGAATGCCGACGGTTCGGGGCGTTTCCCCATCATCGAAGGCGGTTCAGGGCCGAGCTGGTCGAGCGATGGCAAACAGATCGTCTACGTTGGCTGCGTCTCGTCCAGGTGTGGTCTGGTGATCACCGATGCCGATGGCAAAAACCATCGTCTGATTACCGACGAGGCAAGCGACGCCAGCCCCGATTGGTTGCCCGGCGGCAATACCATTCTCTTCACATCGCGGCGGGGCGGCCACAATGGCATCTGGACCGTCGGGGCAGATGGTAGCGATATCAGAGAAATAGCCATTGCCGGTCGCAGCGATCGCGAGCATCTCGGCTCGGCACGATGGGCCATGCAGGGGCAGGGCATTGTTTTCCGTTCGGATCGCGATGGAACATGGGGTATCTATATCACCAATGCAGATGGCAGCAATCCCCGTCGCATCGTGCGTAGCGACGTGTCGGATGATTGGTGGCGCGAACCACCGTCCTGGACAAAGTAGCGTGGCACCAGAGCCAACGCTGGACGCACCATGCTATTGGGGGGCGGCGGGCCTGCTGTGTTACTGTTCGAGCTCGTACGCCCCCATGTCGCAGCGCGTCCCCTGTGGGCGGATGACATCACGTTGGTCGGCCGCGTAGGTGTCGCCACAGCCGGCCTCGCCAGGAGCGATCTGATCAATGGCCGGGCTTCCGGCGAGTAGCGCCTGTGTAGCGGTTGCACCGCCGTTGTTCTGTAGAGGGCCGAGCAATGGATTGCCTGAGAGAGAAGGGAAGCATGTGTTGTCTTGTATCAGTGTATTGGTCGTTGTGATGGCGCCGCCAATCTCATCAACACAATCTTGGCTTGTGCTGTTGCCGACGATGGTGTTGGTCAGGAAAACAGTGGTGTCGGTAATCGAGCCTGTGATCCAGATGCCCCCACCAACACCGGTTGCGCTGTTGCCGCTGATGGTCGTGAAGATGAGATTCGCTGCGCCTCCCCAGATATTGACGCCACCGCCGTTCAGGCTGGAGTGATTGTTGCTGATCGTGCTGTTGATCACCGTCAACTCACCGTCGGTGTTGTCAATGCCGCCCCCGCCGGTGAAGCCATTCGTGGCAACATTGTTGCTGATCGTGCTGTTGGTGATGGTCATGGCGCCGATATTCTCGATGCCACCACCATCACCCACGGCCGAATTGCCGCTGACAGTGCTGTAGGCCATGGTTAGCGTTGCGGTTGGGGCGTTGAGCAGCCCGCCACCCAGGGTTTGATCGGCCAGGTTGTTGCTGATGGTACTGTAGGCAATAGACATTGACCCGCCGTTGTAAACACCTCCGCCACCGCCGGACGTGTACTGTATAGCCGTGTTGCCGGCAATCACACTGCGGGTGATCACTGCAGTGCCGCGATTGAGAATGCCGCCCCCTCCATACACGCCGAATAACGATGTGGTGCTGACCACATTGCCACTGATGGTACTGTTTTCCAGGACCAGCCGGCCATTCAGGTTGTTGAGGATGCCCCCACCACCCACACTGTAGAGGGGCGGTCGGTTGTTGCTGATTGTGCTGTTTGTGACCGTCAGGGTGCCGCTGTTGTTGTAGATGCCCTGCGCTCCATTGTTGGTGATCGTGGAGTTACGCACGGTCATGCCTCCCGATGCGTTGTAGAGCACACCCTGGTTGCCGCCGCCGTAGCGTATAATCGCCCAGTCGAAGACAGAGCGCCCATTTGTGCCCATGACAATGCGACTCCAGTCATTGGCTGCCGGCACGCTGGTGATACCATCGCCGTTGGTATCACCACCCACAGCATCGTCCCTGAGTGATGTAATGTATACCTTTTGTGTTGGCGTGCCCTGAACCAGCAGGGTGCCGTTCACCGTCAAACGCACCCCAGAAGACATCTTGATCACTGTGCCGGCAGTCATGGTCAGGGTGACACCCGAGTTCACGGTCGTGTTGCAGGTCACTGTGTAGAGCGGCGCCGCCTCTCCCCAGGTTGTGTTACCGGTAATTGTGCCACAGATATTGATCGGTGCAGGGAGAGCCGAGTTGACCGTCCAGGTCATTGCCTGACTGGTGCGAATCCAGTATCCCCAGCCCGGTTGCATGTAGCTCAGTGTGTTGAAAGAGGGCTGTCCATTGGCGTCGTAGACTTTCCATGGCCCCTGAGCATCGAATGCGTTATAGAGGTAGACGAGGTCGTAGGCGCCGGCAATGCTGGTCAATTCCTCGTCGAGCAGCCTGGTGAAAAGGCTGGGGTAGCCCACCAGGTTCCAGCCGGCAGCCAGGCGGATACCGGGCTGAACCGAAAACGTGCCTGTTACCGTCAGTGTTACCGGGTCGAGCGCTCGGACCCACAGGCCCATGCTCTCGCTGATGGCGTTCAGCGTGTTGAATGAGGGTAGTGCGGAGACATCGTAGACCTTCCAGGGATCATCGGCGTCGAAGGCATCATAGGCGTAGACCAGGTCGTAATGACCGCTGATACTGGAGAAGACGTCTGAGGGGGCTGTGCTGGCGGGCGACAGGGGAAGCGAAATCAAGTTCCAGCCGGCTTGCAATGGGATGCTGACGCTTTCGCCTGTCGTTTGCAGAATGTCGCCATACACCGGAGATGCCGGGCCAGACCACCAGGCCATCACGAGCAGCGCTGCCGGGAATACGAGCAGACCGATCTTCGTCACGGCGAACCTCCTCAAGCGAGAAGTGAAGCCGGCCTTCTGCTGTTTGCAGGCCTACAGCAGCAAACAAAAGCGCCCGATGTTGGCCACAGCCGACACCGGGTGCTTGCGTCGAGTAGATACGAGGCGACACGGTAGGGACAGCAGCCCTCTCTCCACTCAGCCCATCTGCAACTATACTGTAGCACTTATTATATCACAAATGATAGGCCAAAGCAATCATAGCTTGAACGGTAATTGTTCACCGTTGGGGTAACAGCACTTTCGCTGGAATGCCTCCGATCCTCCCGCAGGTTCTTTCAATCTGCGGGAGGGTATGACAGAGCCTGCCCCATCCATCGGGCAGCCGTGCCCGACATCCATGGTCAACCACCCGGCAATGCGCTCCCGTAAACAACACTTGACGAAAAGACGCCCGTGATGTATAGTCCCAGGGTGCATGCCAAGAGTATACAGGACGTTTGGTAGCAGGGCGCACTGCCGGACTGCCAGCACTGTTGTCAGGCCGAATCTGCTGTGAGGTGATTGTATGGAAGCTCGTGAAGCGCTGGTTTCCAGAGAGCAGGATTTTAGCGAATGGTACAATGCCGTCGTGTTGAAGGCCGGTCTGGCCGATTATGGCCCCGTTCGCGGGACGATGATTATTAAGCCCTACGGCTGGGCACTGTGGGAAAACATCCAGGCGGCACTGGATAAACGCTTCAAGGCAACAGGACACGAAAATGCTGCTTTTCCCATGTTCATCCCCATTAGTTTCCTACAGAAGGAAGCGAAACATGTGAAAGGCTTCGCCCCTGAGCTGGCAATTGTAACGCACGGCGGTGGCGAAGAGCTTGCCGAGCCGTTGGCGGTGCGCCCGACATCGGAGACGATCATCGGTCATACCTACGCCCGCTGGATACAGAGCTATCGCGACCTGCCCATTCTCCTCAACCTCTGGAACAGTGTGGTGCGTTGGGAGCTGCGTACCAAGCTCTTCTTGCGCACGCTGGAGTTCTATTGGCAGGAAGGCCACACCGCCCACGCTACTGAGCAAGAAGCCTGGGAAGAGACCAGGCGTATGCTGGATGTGTACACCGATTTTGCCGTGAACGAGGCAGCCATCCCGGTCATCCCCGGCGAGAAGTCGGAGAACGAGCGATTCGCCGGCGCCGAGGCAACCCTCACCATCGAAGCAATGATGGGAGACGGACGCGCCCTACAATCGGCAACCTCCCACTTCTTGGGGCAGAATTTTGCCAGAGCCTTCGATATCAAGTATCAGGATGTGAATAACACCTGGCAATACTGCTGGACAACGTCGTGGGGGCTGAGTACCCGCTTCATTGGCGCCATCGTCATGACACATGGCGACCAGGCAGGGTTGATCATGCCGCCTCGCCTGGCCCCAATCCAATGCATCATCGTTCCCATCTTCAAGAGCGACAGCGAGAAAACGGCCGTCTTGCAGGCTGTCGAAGCCATTCGGCAAGAGGTGGCCGACCTCAGCATACGCGTTAAGGCGGACATCCGCACGGAGGTTTCACCGGGCTACAAGTTCAACGACTGGGAGCTCAAAGGCGTCCCTGTCCGTATCGAGGTGGGACCGCGCGACGTCCAGAACGCTACTGTGGTGTTGGCACGCCGCGATCAACCGGGCAAAGCCGGCAAGCAGACCATCACTCGCGCTGCCCTGAGGCAGACATTGCCAGCGCTCCTTGAACAGATTCAGGCGAACCTGTTGCTGAAGGCCAGGCAATTCCGCGACGCCAATACGTTCGATGTGAAGACCTACGACGAGCTGAAAGAAGCGGTAGCCAAAGGGTTTGCTCGTGGCTGGTGGGCCGGCAGCAGCGAGGACGAGCAGCGCATTCAAGAGGAGACCAAAGCTACCCTGCGCTGCCTGCCCCTGGAGCAGCCGGGTGGCTCTGGCACATGCCTGTACACCGGAAAACCGGCCAACCGCATTGCCATCTTCGGTCGGTCGTACTGAGCGTCATCTGCTTTTGGCAGGCAGGGATACGGCAACACTCTGCCATTTCAGGTCTGCCCCCGGAAACAGGGCCGATCTCGCGTACCTGCGGTCACTGCCTTAGCCGGTCAGGTGGGCAAAGCGTGCAGCGGCCTCGTGCCAGGCCGGGCTGGGGTGCGGCTCGAACGTCTGGCGGGGGAACGAGGCAGCAATGGCCTGGCGCCCGGTGGTGATATTGTCGAGGTGGCCCGTGGCAACAGCCTGCATCATCAGGTTGCCCAACGCTGTCGCCTCGACCGGCCCGGCAATGACCGGGCGCTCGCAGGCATCGGCGGCGAACTGCGAGAGCAGCCTGTTCTGGCTGCCGCCGCCGACGATGAGGATCTTCTGCAAACGACGGCCGGTCAACCGCTCCAATCCATCAAGCACGGCGCGGTATCTCAGGGCGAGACTCTCCAGACAGCAGCGGACGACGGCGCCGATGGTTTCGGGCTCCGGCTGGCCTGTGCGGCGGCAGTAGGCGCGGATGGCCGCCGGCATGTTGCCCGGGTTGAGGAAATCGGCAGCGTCGGGGTCAATCAGGCTGCGGAACGGCTCGGCCTGGGCAGCCTGCACCATCAGATCATCCCACGAATAATCGTATCCCTCGCGCTGCCACTGACGGCGACTCTCCTGCAGCAGCCACAGGCCGGCGATGTTCTTGAGCAGGCGAATGGTGTTGGCGACTCCCCCTTCGTTGGTTACGTTGAGGGCGAGAGCATCCTCGTTGATAATGGGCTCAGGGATCTCGACCCCCATCAGACTCCATGTCCCGCTGCTGATGTAGACGCTATGGGCATCCAGGTCAGGAACGGCGGCAACGGCATTGGCGGTGTCGTGGCTGCCTGTGGCGACCACCGGTACGGGGCGCGTGAACCCGGCATCGGCCATGACATCACGACGCAGGTCGCCGAGAATGGTGCCCGGACTGACCAGCGGTGGCAGGATGGCAGTGGGAATCCCCAGCTCCGCGACCAGGCCGGTGGCCCATTGGCGGCTGCGGGCGTCGAGCATTTGGCTTGTTGAAGCGATTGTGTACTCACCAACCTTGCGCCCGGTGAGCCAATAGTGGAAGATGTCCGGCATCATCAGCATCATGTCGGCCATGGCCAGTTGTGGCTCGCCGGTCTGCACCATACTGAAGAGCTGGTAGACGGTGTTGATCTGCATGAACTGGATACCCGTGACCTGGAACATGCGACTGAAGGGTACGCGCTGGTGGACGAGATTGGGGATGCCGTCGGTGCGTGCATCGCGGTAGTGGTATGGATTGCCCAACAATCGCCCGTTTTTGTCCAGGAGGCCGAAGTCCACGCCCCACGTGTCAACCGCAATGCCGGCCAACGGTTCGCCGACCTGCGCGGTGTACTTGGCCAGGCCGGTCTTGATTTCATCCCACTGGCGTAGAATGTCCCAGTACATGTGCCCAAGGACGGTCACCGGGCCATTGGCAAAGCGATGCAGCTCTTGGAGAGCAAAGCATCGGCCATCCCAGCGGCCCAGGACGACACGCCCGCTGGATGCCCCCAGGTCAATGGCGAGGAAGTTGGCGGTGTTCATGATAATCACCTCGTAGAGTGTAGAGGCGACTGACGCCTGCGTTGCCGGTAATGTCTGTGCCAGCCAGAAGTATACACGCTCTGCCCCCCATGTCAAGTGTCTGGATTGCCGTAACTGTTCACGTTTACCCTGGAGGCAGATGCATCGGCATGCCTATATCCTCCCGCAGGTTACCCAAACCTGCGGGAGGGTACGTAGACCACTTTCCAACTTCCCTTACCCTAACCGTGAACAGTTACCCGCGGTTTCGTCTTTGACATCTGCTACATCCTCGTGTATAATACGAGTGCAATACAGAAAGCAGATGGGCACATCAGTGGGGGCGATGCACACGGCATCGCCCCTTTTGGTTATGCCTAACGCGCATAGGAGTTGTGCTGAATGACTGTGCAGCAAGAAAAGCGTTTGGTGGCGGCCACATCGGTTAGTGTAGCTGCCTCGTTGGTGGTACTCAAACTGATTGTGGGGCTGGCGACCGGCAGCCTGGGTATCCTGGCGGAAGCAGCTCACTCAGGATTGGATCTCGTTGCCGCCTTTGTGACCTTCTTGGCGGTGAATCTGTCGTCGCGCCCGCCGGATAAGGAGCATCAGTATGGACACGGCAAGATCGAGAATCTATCAGCATCGTTTGAGACGCTGCTTCTGCTGGTGACGTGTGTCTGGATTATCTACGAGGCCATACAGCGTTTGTTCTTCAAGAGTGTGGAGATTGAGCCCAGTGTTTGGGCCTTTGGCGTTATGGGTGTATCGTTAGTCGCTTTGGTTTGGATATCGCGGCTGCTCTATGCAGCCGCCCAGAAGCATCAAAGCCAGGCGCTAGAGGCCGATGCTCTGCACTTCAAGACCGATATCTGGAGCACCATAGTTGTGATCCTAGGCCTCACCTTCGTGTTGATCGGCAAGCTTAGCGGCCGGGAAGAGATGTTTGGCAAGGCTGACGCAATTGCAGCCCTGGTGGTAGCCATGATCGTGGTCTATGTGAGCCTGCAACTGGGTAGGCGGACGATTGATGCCCTCCTGGATACAGCACCACCAGGTCTGGGCGCGGCCATTGAGGAAAAAGTGCAGCGTGTGCCCGGAGTCGAGCATGTGGATGCAGTGCGCGTGCGACGGTCCGGCCCCGAAACCTTCGCCGATGTGACCATCTCTGTTGCCCGTAGCCTGCCCCTGGAAGAAGCACATGAGGTGGCCGTGGCAGTGGAAGACGCGGTGCGCGGTGTTGCTCCACAAAGCGATGTGATGGTGCATACCGATCCCCACGACGATGTCGAGGACGTCTTGCAAGAGGTGCGGCTTATTGCCCGACGTATGCGTCTGGATGTCCATAATGTTTCGGTGCAGAAGAGCGGTGAGCGTATTCATATCGCTCTTGACCTGGAGGTCAAGCCAGATCTCAGTCTGGGTGAGGCACATGCTTTGGCCAGCAATCTGGAAAAACGGCTGCGCGAAGAGATTGCCGGCGTGGTGCGTATTGACACACACATCGAGCCGCGTCCTCAGACGGTGACCACCGGTCGTGATGTCACGACGCAAAGGCCAGAGATCGTTGCGGCAGTCCGAGAAGCGATCGGCGATCTGACGCTGATCGCCGGTTATCACAATATTACCGTGCTGCAATCTGATGATCACTACGATGTTTCTGTGCACTGTACGTTTGACCGTTCCACACCCATCCGCGCTGTGCACCAGGTGTCTGATCTGGTGAGCCAACGCGTCAGGCAGGCTGTCCCGTCGGTCAATCGTGTCACCGTTCACCCGGAGCCATAGCGAAATCGCTAGATTCCCCATACCTCTGCAGATGTTGGGAGCCTGATTGAAGGAGAACCAAATGTCTCACCTTTTTGACCCATTGACGTTACGTTCTATGACGATGCGCAACCGCATTGCCATGTCGCCCATGTGCATGTACATGGCCGGCGAGGATGCTGTTGCCACCGATTTCCATCTCGTTCATCTGGGGGCGCGCGCCGTAGGCGGCGTTGGCCTGATTATCACCGAAGCCACAGCCGTCGAAGGGCGTGGGCGTATCAGCGTGAACGATCTAGGCATCTACGCCGATCGTCACGTCGCGCCACTGGCGCGCCTCGTCAACTTTGCCCATGATTTCGGCGCCAAGATGTGTATACAGCTCGCCCACGCCGGCCGCAAGGCCTGGAGCCCCAAGAAGGGACAAGGCCCAGAGCAGGCGGTGGCGCCGAGCGCTATCCCTTTCGACCACGACTGGGTCACGCCCCAGGCGATGAGCCTGAATGATATCGAAACGGTCATCGCTGCTTTCCGCCAGGCAGCCGAGCGTGCCCATGCCGCCGGCTTCGATGCCGTAGAAGTTCATGGCGCTCACGGCTACCTGATTCACGAGTTCTTGTCACCTCTCTCCAATCGTCGTAGCGATGAATACGGTGGATTGCTGGATAACCGCATGCGCTTCCTCCTGCGCGTGGTTGATGCCATACGCTCGGTGTGGCCGCAAGAGAAGCCCCTCCTGGTGCGCCTGTCGGCTACCGATTGGGTGGAGGGCGGATGGACGGTTGACGAAACCGTACAGACGGCGCGTGCCCTCAAAGCACACGGCGTGGATTTGATTGACTGCTCATCAGGTGGTTCGTCGCCGGCGCAGGTTATCCCGCTCGGCCCAGGCTACCAGGTCCCCTTCGCCGAGCGTGTCCGCCGCGAGGCGGGCATTGCCACAGGCGCCGTCGGGCTGATCACCACGCCGGAGATGGCCGATGAGTTGATCCTTAACCAGCGGGCAGATGTGGTGATTCTGGGCCGCCAGCTTCTGCGCGATCCCTACTGGCCGCTGCATGCTGCACGCGAGCTTGGCGTTGATGTGGCGTGGCCTGCGCCATATATTCGCGCCAAGCGATAGCAGATGGTGCCTGCACGACTGGGGCATTGCAGTGGGAGTCTCGTTACCCAAACGGTGAACAATCACCCACTCCATAGCGGCGTTCTCCATACCCTCCCGCAGGTTACCAAAACCTGCGGGAGGGTATAGGCATGCTGATGCATCTGCTTCCAGGGTAAACGTGAACAGTTACCGTATCGGAGCTTTCGACGCCCACGAGGGGCTATGCTACACGCCAAAACGCCACTGTTCACCCCCTCGGTTCATAAGTCATTGTAAGTCTGCTAATATCCTGCTATAATGCAATTGCACGCATAGATAGTGGCACTGATATCGAAACAGACGGTCGGGTTCCCACGCCCGACACCAGGGCAGCCGTCTTTGCCGTTTTCACCCGTGGGTGTAGGCTGCGCGTCATGATGACTTGGATGGAAACGCCGAACACTAGACCAGAGAAGATTCCTGAAGATTCGCATTGGTGGTTCAATACGCGCACGCGTGGGCTCTTGAGTGTGCTCGATCGGTATGTCGCGCCGGCCGATAATCGGCGCGTGCTCGATGTCGGCTGCGGTGCGGGCAATATGATGCACCACCTGGCCCGCTACGGCCGCGTCGTCGGTGTCGACAACTTCGCGAAGCCGCTCATGGTTTGCCGTCAGCGCGGCTACGATCCACAGCTTGCCCCCGCCGAGGCGCTGCCTTATGCCGACAACAGCTTTGACCTCGTTGCCCTGCTCGATGTCGTGGAGCACTGTACCGATGACCTGCAGGTTCTGCGCGAGTGCTATCGTGTGTGTGCGCCCGGCGGCTACATCGCCATCACCGGGCCTGCCTTCCAGTGGCTATGGACGGACAACGATAGGGTCAACGGTCACAAGCGACGCTACACGAGGGCCGAGCTTGGCCGGCTATTGCAGACGGCCGGCTTTACCGTACAGCGCATCAGCTATGCTTTCTTTCTCGTTTTCCCCCTGGCAGCAGGCCTGCTGCTCCTGCGCCGCCTGAGCGGCCGCCGCCAGCAGGTTGCCACACCACACCAGAATGACGATGCCTATCAAGTGGAAATGGAGCCGACCAATCCACTCCTCAATTCCATCCTCGACGGCTTGGGCGGGGTTGAGGCGGCGCTGATCAGTCATATCAACCTGCCCGTTGGGTCGTCACTGGTGGCAATCGCACAGAAGACACGGGAACAACGAGACACGGGGGACATCATGCCTTGAGATCTGGAACACCGGGATGCCCGGACATCTACGGTGCGTCTGCCACCTGTGACACCTCTGACGCCCGACTCTGCTGCAAAGCGGCGAGCCGTGCACAGCCTGGACAGTGAACTTGGTATGCTTAAGGGGACAAAGAGATGAAAGAGCATGTACTTCGCATCATTGCAGTATTTGTTCTTCTGTTCTCGCTTTCGCCGCTGATCACTCCGGCTGCCCCGGTAGAACCTGGCAAGCCAGGAGACACATTGTCGCCGGACAAGATAGACACGGCGGCCCTGGCCAAGATTGAACCCCTCGTGCTCAAAGAGCTGGTGCAGAAAGGCATGACGACCTACATCGTCTACCTGCGCGACAAAGCAGACCTCGGTCTTGCCCAAGCGCAACCCGACAGACTAAGCCAGCGGCGCGCCGTTGTTGCTTCTCTCCAGAGCACGGCGCAGCGTAGCCAGGCGTCTGTACTGTTGTACCTGGCCGGACAAGAGAAAGCCGGCGCTGTCAAGAAGATCACATCCTACTGGGTCTTCAATGGCCTGGCGGTGACCGGCGACCAGAATACCCTATTCACGCTGGCCACCCGCTCCGATGTCGAGCGCATCCAGGCCAACCACGTGCGACGCCTGACCGCTGCCAAGAATGCTTCGTCCACGATAGTCGGGGGAGGTGGTGTGGGAGAGGGTGTGTCCGCTCCAGACGCCGTCGAGTGGAACGTCTCCAAGGTGCGGGCAAATGAGGTGTGGTCGGCCCTGGGCATTACCGGCCAGGGTGTTGTGGTAGCTAACATGGATACGGGCGTCTACCTGCAGCACCCGGCCCTCTTGCGCAAGTATCGCGGCTACAACAACGGCAACATTGATAACAACTACAACTGGTATGACCCCACCGGCACTTACCCCAATGCCCCCGATGACGGTCACGGTCACGGCACCCACACCATGGGCACAATGGTGGGCTCGGAGGCCAACGGCTCGAACCAGATCGGCGTAGCGCCGGGAGCTCAATGGGTTGCCATCAAGGTCTTCGATGACGATGGCAATACAACCGATGCCATCCTGCATGCGGGGTTCCAGTGGGCCATGGCCCCAACCGACCTGCAAGGGAATAATCCGGATCCCGCGAAAGCACCTGACATCGTCTCCAATTCCTGGGGCGACACCAACAGCAGCGACCAGACGTTCTGGAATGATATTCTGGCCTGGCGAGCGGCCGGAATCATGCCTGTCTTCGCCGGTGGCAACAACGGGCCGTCATCGGGCAGTGTTGATTCACCGGGTAGTAACCCGCAGTCCTTTGCCGTCGGTGCAACCAATATCAATGATGTTGTCGCCTCGTTCTCCGGGCGTGGCCCCTCGCCGTGGGGTGAGATCAAGCCCGAGGTAGTCGCTCCCGGTGTCAACGTTCGTTCGTCGGTGCCGCCTTCAGTTGATCCATCACTCTACCAGGGTGGATGGAACGGCACATCAATGGCCACGCCTCACGGCGCAGGCGCCACGGCCCTTCTCTGGCAGGCGCGGCCTGACCTCACGATCACAGCCACCGAGTTTGTCCTGACAAGCACAGCTCTGCCCCTTCCCAATCAAGCCAGCTCGCCCAACAATGACTATGGCTGGGGTCGCATTGATGCTTTCCAGGCTGTATCTGCCGTCATGAACGGCGGGCGCTTCTGGGGACGTGTCACCGACAAGGTCAGCGGCCAGCCTGTTGCCGGAGCCGTCATCACTATGATGCGCGAGAACGGCGATGGCGCCTCACAGACGGCGACCGATGCGCAGGGCTACTACACATTCACGGTCGGTGCCGGAGTCTACACGGTCAGCGTGTCCAACTTCTGGTACATCCCACAGACTGTACAGCATGTCACGATCACTGCCGGCTATACGACCATCCTCGACTTCGCCTTGACGCTGCGGCCGTCCGGCATCCTGCGCGGTCAGGTTTCGAGCGGAGCAATGCCGATCACAGCCACGATCATCATCTCCGGTGTGCCCATGGCTCCACTAATGACCGATGCCACAGGTGTGTACTCTGTTACCCTTCCCGGCGGGACATACGATCTGCGTGTGCGCCCACCGGCCGGCTATCGCCAGGCAGTGGCTACCGTGCCGGTCAACGCCGGGCAGGAGACGGTGCGAGACTTCGATCTATCCGCCGTGCCGCGCATTCTCCTTGTGGACGCCGATGCCTGGTCGGGGAACAGCGCCATATCCTACTACCGCAACGATCTCGATACATTGCTGTACAGCTTCGATCAATGGACGGTGGTAAGCTTTACGACCGGCCTGCCCCCAACAGCAACCCTCGGCCTATATGACATCGTTCTGTGGCACCAGCCATCAACCTCGCCCGGCTACATCGGTGCCTGGCCCAGGCTGGCAAGCTACCTCGACGGCGGCGGACGCTTGTTCATCACAGGCCAGGACGTCGGCTACTGGGACAGCACAACAGCCGGCCGCGCCTACTACACGGGATACCTCCATGCCCGCTATATAAGGGATGATTCCGGTTTGCGCTCCGCACTCGGTATCAGCGGCGACATCTTTGCCGGCATCAGCGTGACGCTGAATACAGCAGACAGCGCCGGCAATCAAACCGATCCCGATCTCATCGGGCCACTCGATGCCGTGGCCACACCGGTGTTCAGCTACACGACCGGCATCACCACTAACGGCACCGCCGGGCTGAAGATTGATGGCGGATCCTATCAGGCAATCTACTTGCCCTTTGGCCTGGAAGGCGTGGGACCACGTGCGAATCGCTTGCAGATCCTGTCGCAGGCACTGTCATGGCTGGGGTTGCCGGCGCTGAGCAAGGCTGCCGATCGCAGCGAGGCTATGCCCGGCGATGTCATAACGTTCACGCTGCGCCTTGCCAACCCGACGCGCCGACCTGCTGCTGATCTGCGCATAGATGATCCCCTTCCTGCCGGCTTCACCTACATACCCGACTCGGCAACCGGTGGATTGGTGTACAATGCAATGGAAAACCGTCTCCACTGGCAGGGCGATGTAGCTGCCCGTACAACGCTGACCTTTACGTTCCGGGCACTGGTCGCCAACCTGCCGGGCAGGACGCTCCTGACAAACACGGCCAGCCTCGCAGAGGCCAGCGGGGCCGCGCTGCCGAGCAGCAGCCACATCCTGATTGCCGCTCCTGATCTATTTCCCTCGCGCAAGAGTGTAACTCCAGAACTGGTCGCCTCAGGGCAGGAGATTACCTACACGATCAGTCTGACCAACAGCGGCTTTAGCACATCTCCGGTGACGGTGATTGATCCGCTGCCCGCCGGGACAACCTATGTAGCCGGCAGCGCAACGGCCGGCGCTTTCTACAATGCCGCCCTCAACCGCATCGAATGGAGTGGTATCGTCACCGCCACCGACCTGACCGGCGATGAGTACACCTACACGACCAGCGACGACGCAGGTGGCCCGCCATTCTCATGGGTAGACATCTCCGGCATCGGCACGCGTATCACCCTCGGCGATGATGAGACCCGTGGGCCGTTTGCCATTGGCTTCCCCTTCACCTTCTATGACACAACCTACACCGAGTTCTATGTCAGCTCGAATGGCTGGCTATCCTTTGTCCCACCCGCCGGCTCGGTCTATAATAATACCTGCCTACCGGATCCAGCAGCGCCGAGCCCCATCGTTGCTGCCTGGTGGGACGACCTGAACCCATCAACCGTCCAGGCACCAGATGGCGTGTATTACCTCACCTCCAGCGACGCGCTCATTCTGTCTTTTATCAACGTCCCGCGCTTCAGCAGTGGCGGACCGTATACGTTCCAGGCGATTCTACACCAGAATGGAACGATCACCCTTCAATATCTGGATATGCAGGGCACGCGACTGAACGAGGCAACCATCGGTATCCAGGATGCCACCGGTACGAAAGGATTGAATGTTACCTGCAACGCCGAGTTCGTTCACAATGGTCTGGCCGTTCTGGTCTCTCCCCGGGTGCGGGTCGAACCGACCAACATCAGCTTCCGGGTGCGGGTGAATGATGGGCTGCCCTTCATGTCGGTCATCACCAATACTGCGCTGGCCAGCAGCATGGGGGTGACCTACATACTTACTGCTACCGGCACGGCCAATACGGTTGATCTTCATACATCCATAAAGTCTGTGGATAAGACTCTGGCCAGCTTCGGTGACAGTCTGACCTATACACTGCGCTTGAGCAACACGGGTACGACAACGGCGACTGCCATCGTTACAGACGTCTTGCCCGTGCAGCTTGCTTATATCTCCGGCAGCGCCTCGGCCGGTGCTTTCTACGACGATGCGACGCGCAGCATCCGCTGGGTAGGGCCAATTGGGCCGTCCGCCACGACCGCGCTGAGTTTCTCTGCCAGAATCCTGCCGGGCCTCGAAGATGACACGGTTATCACCAATACGGCTGTGGTCGCCGATCCGTTGGGGCGCATCTCTCAGCTTTCGGCTACTACGCTCTATCGCGCCGCCGATCTTTCGCTGTCAAGCAAAGCGGTGACACCAACAACCGCTCTGGTTGGACAGGTCGTTACCTACACCATTCTCGTCGTCAATGGCGGTGGTGGACCAACCAACTTCACCGTGACCGATACGCTTCCGTCGAGCCTTACCCTGCTGCCGGATAGCATGCAAGCAGGCCACGGCACGGTGACCTATGACGCTCAACAGCATCGCCTGCACTGGAGCGGTGACTTACCCGGTCAACACAACACATTCCTGCGGTTTGCAGCCCAGGTGGCGCAAACGGGCATCATTACAAACACGGTCCATATCCAAGACAGCAGTGGTCTCGTCGTCGAACGTTCGGCGGTGGTAACAGTCTCTGGTGTAGACGAGCGGCCGTACCGCATGTTGTTCCCCATCATTATCCTGGAAGGAGAATAGAGATACACCCTCACCCATCCTACCGCACGACGTGTCAGGATGGGTGAGGCGCCACCCCTCATAATTCAAAACATCCTGCTTCGCTCCGGCTTGTCTGGTCCTGACAATAAGGAGGATACGACCATGAAGACGCGTCTGTGCAGACTACTCGCGGCGCCGGTGCTTCTGCTTGCCTTGGTCCCCTTCGTCGGTGCCATTGCCCCCTCGGAGCCTGTCAAGCCGGTGGAACCGTTGCCTCGACCGGCCGTTGATCCCGCAGTCGAGGCGAAGATCGAGCCGTTGCTCTTCAAAGAATTGGCGGCCAGTGATACAACCACATTCCTCGTCTATTTGCACCAGACAGCCGACCTGCGTCTTGCCCAGGCCCAGCCCGACAAGCTGGGCCGCCGCCGGGCGGTGGTCCAGGTGCTTCAGGAAACGGCACAGCGCACGCAGGCCCCCATTCTGGCCTATCTCGAACGTCAAAAAGCAGCCGGGCATGTAACAGACATGACGTCTTACTGGATATTCAACGGCTTTGCGGTTACGGGAGACAGAGAGACGCTACTGGCCCTGGCCGCCCGCCCCGATGTCGAGCGTATCTTGGCCAACCATCTGCGACGGCTCGATGACGAGCAGGCAGGCGAGGGTAGCTCTGTAGCCGATGTCCCCGCCCCTGAGATCACTGAAGGGGCTGTCGGTGAGCACCAAAACTCCCCGTCACTCGATACTGTTGAGTGGAATATCAGCAAGGTACGTGCCCCCGAGGTCTGGTCCACCTTCGGCATCGAAGGTCAGGGTGTGGTCGTCGCCAATATGGACACGGGGGTCTACTACCAGCATCCTGCCCTCTTGCAGAAATACAGGGGCTATAGCAGCAGCGGCGTTGATCACAACTACAACTGGGCAGATTTCACGTACAGGTACCCTGATCAGCCTAAGGACGGCCACGGCCACGGTACACACACCATGGGCACTCTGGTCGGCTCGGATGGCGGCGCCAACCAGATCGGTGTGGCTCCTGGTGCAACCTGGATCGCGGTCAAGGTCTTCAACGATAGCGGCTATGCCTATGATTCGGCCATCCACTCCGGTTTTCAGTGGATTATGGCGCCGACCGACCTGAGCGGACATAACCCCGATCCATCCAAAGCGCCGGACATCTGCTCCAACTCGTGGGGCAGCTCATGGGGCGACAATCAGACCTTCTGGCAGGATGTGCTGAACTGGCGTGCGGCGGGAATAATGCCGATCTTCAGTGCCGGCAACAGTGGCCCCTACGCATTCACGATTGGCTCGCCGGCCAGTTTTCCTCAGTCGTTTGCGGTTGGTGCCACCGACGCCGAGGATGACATTGCCTACTTCTCCAGCCGCGGCCCCTCACCATGGGGCGAGGTCAAGCCGGAGATCAGCGCCCCCGGCGTGAACATCCGCTCATCCGTGCCGCCGGCAGTCAGCCCGTTGCTCTACTCAAGCGGCTGGAACGGCACATCTATGGCCGCTCCCCATGTGGCCGGGGCTGCTGCCTTGATATTGAAGGCGCGGCCCGAACTCACGATCACCGAAACAGAATTCGTCTTGACGAGCACGGCCTACATGCCGCCCGGCCTCAGAGTGCCCAACAACGACTACGGCTGGGGCAGACTGGACGTATTCCAGGCTGTGGCAGCGGTGGCGAACGGTGGACGTATCTGGGGCCGCGTGGCCGACGATGTCAGTGGTGAACCGATCGCCGGAGCACAGATCACCATGCGGCGGCAAGACAGTGTGGGGTCGGCGCAGACGGCGACGGATGCCCGAGGATACTACACCTTCACCGTTGGCGCCGGTCTCTATCAGATGACGGCCAGTGCCCTGTGGTATGGTCCGCGTACGGTGGACAATGTCGAAGTGCAGGCCGGATTCACGACCGTGCGCGATTTCGGGCTGACGCGCCTGGACAGGGGCGTCCTGCGCGGACGGGTCACCGGCAATGGCGCGCCCATCACGGCAACCATCTCCATCTCCGACTTTCCACTGACCCTGGTAACCGACGCCTCCGGCGTCTACTCGGCGACCCTACCTGTGGGCAGTTATGATGTGCACGCCCGGCCAAACACCGGCTATCGCCGGAGCACTCAACGGGCAACTATCGCATCGGGTAGCGAGACCATTTTGGATTTCAACCTGGCAGCCGCACCGCGCATTCTACTGGTTGATGCCGACGCCTGGGAACACGCCGGCGATATCACCTACTACCAAAACGACCTTGATGCATTGTTCTATACCTACGATACATGGAGCGTATCGAGCTACCCAGTGCAGTTGCCACCAACAGAGACGATCAAGACATACGACCTGGTGATCTGGTACCAGGGGGCGACATCGCCGGGATACGTCTATGCCTGGCCGCGCCTGGCTGCGTACCTGGACAATGGGGGGCGTCTGCTGCTCACCGGACAGGACATCGCCTATTGGGATGCGTTTCGCGGCTACGCAAGTACGTATTTTCGCACCTATTTGCACAGCCAGTACCTGCGCGAGAGTAACTTGCCGCCCTATGTTCGCTGGAGTGATGATCTCTTCCTCGGCATTACACTAACCGTGAACGCACCCGATAGCGCCAACAACCAATCCTATCCCGACGTCATAGGCCCGATTGACACCTCGGCGACGCCGGTTTTCAACTACGCGACGGCAACCGTCATTGGCGGCGTAGCCGGAGCAAGAATCGAAACGTCTGCCTATCGGGCCATCTATTTGGCCTTTGGGCTCGAAGGCGTTGGCCCGCGAGCGACACGCCAGGAGACACTGAAACTGGCGATTGCCTGGCTAACACTACCTGGGCTACACAAGACGGCAGAGCCGGCCGGCGTTGCTCCAGGTGACGTCGTCACCTTTACACTTGCCCTATCCAATGCTAAACCAAGCACCGCCGCCTCGCTGACCATCAGCGATCCGGTCACAGGCGCGCTTCACTACGTTGACGGCAGCGCAAGGGGAGGGTTGGTGTACGATGCACAACAGGCGATGCTCGGCTGGCAGGGCAGTATGCCTGCCAACACAACGATGACGTTTACGTTTCAGGCGCGTGTTGGCGCGGATGTGCCATTGCACACACGAGTTACCAACAGGGCATATCTGCAGGACGGCAGCGGAGAGTCTGTGCCGGCCACGGCCGCAGTCCTTGTTGACCTGCCCGACCTTTCGTTATCACGCAAGATCGCAGAGGTTGGCACAACGGCCTCAGGCCAAGAGATCACCTACACCATCATTCTTACCAACACCAGGCAGACGGGTGGCACCGTTGTAGCGCTCGATACGCTACCGGTGGGGGTGAGCTACATCGAGGGAAGCGCCAGCCCCGGCGCCATCTACAATCCAGCCTCGAAGACCGTTGAGTGGGTTGGCAGTATTGCCCCTGCCGGTCCCCCGGAGGCCGATTACACCTTTACCACCAGTGATCAACCGGGTGGCCCGACCTTTGCCTGGATTGACATTACAACGACCGGCAGGCACATCGCGACCGGTGACGACACCATCAGCGGCCCCTATGACATCGGCTTCCCCTTCCCCTTCTACGGTGAGGAGCGAAGCCAGTTCTACTTGAGCTCGAACGGGTGGCTGAGCTTCCGCCAGTCGGGCCACTCCAACTATGTATACTCATGTTTACCCAGCGCCTATGACCTGCCACTCGCCCTTGCAATGTTCTGGACAGACCTGTATCCCGGTCGCTCATCGCAGGGTGTGTACTATTGGACCAACAATCGTGATACATTGGTGGTGTCGTTCGTTGATGTCCCGCACTACGGCGCCTACGATTCATATACCTTCCAGGCTATTCTGCGCGCCGATGGCACGATCACCTACCAATATCGCACGATGATCGGCCATTACGCAAATGACGTTGCCATTGGTGTGCAAGATGACAATGCCGTGCGTGGCACGAATGTGACCTGCGGCCAGTCGTTTGTTCACGACTATCTGGCCGTGCGCCTGACTCCACCGCAGCCGAGCCGGATCGCCGCATCCTTTAGATTCCGTGCCAGGGTGGACGACGGCCTGCCACTGCACACGATCATCACGAACACGGCGGTTGCAAGCAACGGGATCATGTCATATACGCTCGCAGCGACGTGTACGGTCAACACAATTGACCTGACTCCGTCAACGTTGGAGGCCGATAAGGGACTGTTGTCTCTGGGCGACACACTGAACTATACGCTGACCGTGCGCAACAGCGGGACCACCACCAGCACTGCGTACGTGACCGATGTTTTGCCACTGCAGGTAACTTATGTGCCCGGCAGCGCCGGTGATGGTATCGTCTATGACGAAGCAACCCGTTCGCTTCTGTGGAGTGGCACCGTCGCTGCCGGTGCGGCCGTGCCGTTAACGTTTGCTGCCGCGCCCAACCCGGAGCTCGCCGATGGCACGCTGGTCACAAACACGGCCGTGGTGGCCGATATGCTAGGACGGCGCAACCTGCGATCGGCAAGCACGCTGTACCGTGTGCACGACTTGACTCAATCTCGTCTGGAGGCATCGGCCAGCAACACTTGGGTGGGCAATGTCGTTACCTTTACGGTCATTGTTGTCAATAGCGGCTATGGCCCGTCGAACTTTGTCGTCACCGACACGCTGCCTGTGGGTTTGGTCTACCTGCCCGGGACAATGGATGTTGCCTATGGTAGCGCATCCTACGATGCCTCCCAGCACCGCATTATCTGGAGAGGGCGTATCCAGGGCAAACAGCAGACGTATCTACGCTACGCTGTGTATGTGGACGCAAGCGCGAACCTGATCAATACTGTGGTCATCCAGGACAATGCCGGGCGTCTGTTGGAGCGGTCGCTGACGTTGCGTAACATGGCCTATCGGATTCTTTTCGAGACAATCACAGCAAACTGGAGCTTCGCGCAATGATCGCCGGGGCGGTGGGACAAACCTGAGTCCGGCGATGAGACGACTGTATCGGCTGCTTATGCGTCATCGCTGAAGCTCCCGGACAATAGCCGATGAGCAGCCGATCCGCCCCCCTTCTCCTCCCCGCGTGGCGGGAAGGGGGGCAAGGGTTTGAGAAGCCGGTTTTCCACCCGCGCAGCGGCCGGAAAACCGGCAAGAAGGGAGGTTGGATTCACACCAAACACATGGGATTGAACACAAACGAGCGACGCGGTTTGCTGTATGTGGTGATCGCAGTGGGCATGTTTGCGACCAGCCCGGTGCTTGTTCGTCTGGCCTATCCGGTCTCGGCCTTCCAGATCACCTTCTGGCGCATGGCGCTGGCTGCACCGATGGTGTTTGTGCTTTCACATGTTCTGCAACAGCCGATTCAGTTGCCTCGCCAGGAGATGGGACGCTTTGCCGTCTATGGACTGGTGACGGCCTTGCACTTTCTTTTCTACATTGCCTCGCTACAATTCACCACCATTGCTCACTCGCTTGCCATCGTCTACACGGCCCCGATTTTCATCGCTATGTTTTCGGTCATCTTCCTCCATGAGCCGCTGGCGCGGCGCAAGTATGCCGGCATCGTCATCGCCATCATCGGTGTGGCGATCCTGGCCGGCTTCGAGCCCCGATTCAGCCGGCGCATGCTCTTCGGTGACCTGCTGGCCTTGGGCTCGGCGCTATGGTTTGCATTGTATTCGGTCATCGGCCGCTCGCAGCGTGATCGCTATCCTCTCTTGACTTATGTCTTCATGGTTTACGGTCTGGCGGCACTGTGGTTGGCCCCGGCTGCCGTTCTATCATTCAAGCCAAACTACACCCCGATGTCGTTGCTCGGTATTCTCTTACTTGGCATTGTGCCTGCCGGTATCGGTCACACGCTCTACAATGCCGCCCTCCGCCGTGTGCATGCAGCTTATGCCAATCTGATTGCCACGCAGGAGGTAAGCGGTGGCATCATCCTCGGTCTTCTTATCCTCCATGAGGTGCCAAGTGCCAACTCCATCGTCGGGGCGCTGATCGCGCTGGTTGGTATTGCGGCCGTTTTGCTCTGAGCGAGCCGCGCCTCCGGATGGCCGGTGATCCTCGCCGCCCGTCTTGCGATGAAATACACAATCATTGTCGCCAATTTGTTAATTAGTAAATAAAACTACTAAAACATAATAGTTGACAAATATCGTGCATTGTGCTACACTCTCTTATAGATAGCAACATCGGGAGGTCGCTCATGGCAGACTGGCACGTTCAGGGACCCAACGGGGTTCAGGACACCCGACGACGCTTCCTCAGTTGGGCCATTGGAGTGATCGGCGCCTTCGTCAGCGCGGCTGTTGGCATTCCCATTCTCGCTTATGCGCTATCCCCTGCTCTCCGCCGCGAGAGCAAACCGTGGGCAGATGCAGGGTCTGTCTCCACACTCAGGCCCGGTGAGCCTACCAAGGTTGAGTACCTGATCGAACGCCGAGACGGCTGGATAGCAACGGCCAGCCAACGCTCGGCTTGGGTTCTCCGTCAGGCAGATGGCACCCTGATAGCCTATGACCCCCGCTGTACACATCTGGGTTGCCCATATAGCTGGGATACTGCCACTAAACGCTTTCTATGTCCATGTCACGATGGGGTTTTTGCCCTCGACGGTAGTGTCATTTGCCGATGGCAGTATCTCGTATACCTTCCAAACAGCGATTCCGGCAGATGCCAAGGGAACGTTCGCTGTTTCGCTTGAGGGCTATCTGAATGCGCAGCTTAAGAAGGCCGACGGTTCCATCCTGATGGGCAGCGACGGTAAAACGCCACTCGTCGTGCGCGACGCCATCCGGGCCAACCCGGTCACCTATATCGCCGTGACTGACGCCAAGCCTGTTCCCAGACGGCTCGTGGTCAAGCGCGAGAGCTGCAATCAATGCCATCAGGATCTTGCCCTACATGGTGGCAATCGTTGGAGCACAGAGTACTGCGTCCTCTGCCACAATCCCAACCAGACCGACGAAGCGCGTCGCCCGGCAGATAAGGGTGTGCCGGTGAGTGTGCAGTTCAAGTACCTGATTCACCGTATCCATCTGGGTGACGAACAGAGCAAAGATGCCCCCTACATCATCTATGGCTTTGGCGGCTCAGCAAATGACTTCTCCAAAGTGACCTTCCCCGGTAGACTGAGCGACTGTGCCAAGTGCCATGAGCCGGGAACGTATCTGCTGCCCCTGCCGGCGGGTGTGCTGCCCACGACCGTGACACAGAAGGGGCAACTCGTGAGTTCCATGCCCCCCATCCAGGCTGCATGCATCGCCTGTCACGATAGTAAAGCGGTGAAAGCCCATGCCCAGCTTATGACAACTACGGATGGGGTCGAATCCTGCGAAACCTGCCACGGTCCAGGCAAAGAGTTCGCCGTCGATAAAGTGCACCAGTGACCGAGTACCGGGTGCTGTCCGATGTTCGGACTCTCCGATTTCCTTGGAGTCCAAAAGTCGGACTGGTGGAGCCGGAGAGTGCTGAGGTGTTGGGAGCCCGACTTGTCAGGGCTCCCTTCATTCATGCAACTGTTCACGTTTACCCTGGAAGCAAGTGCATCGGCATGCCGATACCCTCCCGCAGGTTACCCAAACCTGCGGGAGGGTATGGAGACCGCTTTCCAACTTCCCTTACCCTAACGGTGAACAGTTACTCATTCATTTCCCCTGTACAACCACGACCGTATAGTGTATCATGGCCTCCAGGATACACTAAGCATACAAGAGGAGGCTACCGAATGCCAAACGAAAAAGTCAACGCACTGCTGGCCGAACTGCGCCGCGAACGCGAGGCCACCCTGGCTGACCTTGCCACCATCTCCCGCGAGGAGCTACGCTATTCCACCGGCCACCAGCGCTGGAGCTCCGCCCGACGCGTCATGCTGCGCTTTAGCGAACATCTGCGCGAACATGCCCTGCAGATTAGGCTGGTGCGCCAGCGCATCCAGGCCGGGCCAACCGAGCCACAGATGATGCTTGCCCTGGCCGAGCAGGCCTGGGGTGACGTCCTCGCTTCGTGCATCGGGCTGACCGATGATGACCTGGATCGTGTGCCTGCCCCCGGTCAGTGGAGCGTACGCCAGGTTCTGGAGCACATGATCAAATCGGAGCGCGACTACCGCGAGATGATTGAGAAAGCGAAGCGCGAGAGGACGATTGCCGCGGGGGAGTAGGAATTGGTGACAGGGGATGAGGGGTCAGGAATCAGGAATGAGGGCTCAGGATATAGAGCGTAGGGTTGGTTAGGAGTTTCCACCGAGATCCCACTAACCTCTGGAACGACACAATCAACTCTCCGTCCCCAGTCCCTGGTTCCCCATCCCTAATCACTAGTCCCCTACAATCCGCGTTCCTGCCTTCCCTTGCAGGGCATCGTTGATGCGCTCTGGGCTGGTGATGATCGCTTCTTTGCCACTATGCTCGATGAACTGGATGCAGGCCTCGATCTTGGGGCCCATGCTGCCGGGCGGGAAGTGCCCCTCCGCTAGGTAGCGCCGGGCCTCACTCACCGTCATGCGCTCGATGAAGCGCTGGTCGGGCTTGCGAAAGTTGACGGCAACCCGGTCAACGGCCGTTGAGATCAGGAAAAGATCAGCCTGGACGCTGGTAGCGAGCAAGGCGCTGGCATAGTCTTTGTCAATGACCGCTTCGACCCCGCGCAGGCTGCCATCTGCCTCGCGCACCACCGGGATTCCACCGCCGCCGACGGCAATGACGGCAAAGCCGTCGCCGATCAGTGTGAGAATGGCATCGCGTTCGACAATCTCAAGCGGGCGCGGTGAGGGCACAACCCGCCGCCAGCCGCGCCCGGCATCTTCACGCACCTGCCAGCCGCGCTCCTCTTGATAGCGGCGGGCCTTGTCTTCGTCAAAGAAGGGCCCAATCGGCTTGGTTGGGTTGGCAAAGGCCGGATCGTTCCTATCAACCACAACCTGCGTGACCACCGTGACAGCCTGCTTCGGCACCTTCTGTTTGAGGAACTCGTTGTAGAGGCACTGCTGGATCATATAGCCCAGCGCCCCTTGCGTATCGGCCCCACAAGAGTCCAGCGGCACCGTATGCAGGATGTGGCTGGCCAGCTCGGCCCGCAGGAGGATGAACCCCACCTGTGGGCCGTTGCCGTGGGTGATCACCACGTCCCAGCCAGATTTGATCATCTCGGCAATATGCACCGCCGTCTCGCGCGTCGCCGCAAACTGGTCCGGCACTGTTCGGTGCTGATCATCCTTGATCAACGAGTTGCCACCAATGGCAACAACGGCAACTTTGCCCATTATTCCCCCTTTGTGTGAATCACTGCGGAGACCCGTGTGTCTTGGCGGTTACATACTATCTCAGAATCACCGGAAAGTAAAGATGCGCATTCATCTCTCCATGGTGTACGAAGACGACGCGTCGCCTGGCTTTGTCTGCCACAATGAGATCGCCGCCTGACCCTTTTGCCGCTGCGGCCGGTGCGCCGAATGCTCCCTCATAGCCGTCATTGGGCCCACTGTAGAGGGCCTGCAGGCTGCCGTTCAGGTCGAAGACCTTAACCGAGCCATGGCCGTAGTCGGGCACGATCACCTGCACGCCGTCGCTGCTGATGTTCTGTGGGTTGCTCAGCCCACCGACGAATGTGGAGCGATAGGCAAGCGCCCGATCGCCGTCATAAGACAGGAGCTTGATGGTACCATCGCCTGTGTCGGCGACGGCCACCAGACCATTCCCCAGGTCGGCGAGCCCGCGCGGTCGTTGCACATGTACCTCGCTCCACGTTGCTAACAGATTGCCCATCAGGTCGAGGACCTTGATCCGCCCGTTCATCTCCTCGCTGACCAGCAAACGCACGCGGTCACTGTTGCCCAGACGTGCCAGCCCACTGATGCGGACTTCATCAATGGCCGCCATCGCCGGATACTCCCCGTTAACATCTGTGCCGATGGTGAGGAGTCCCGGCGTCCCAATGATCGCCCGGCGCAGCGCCGCAACATCGGCCAGCTCGCCGTCCACATACAGCTTGAACCAGTGAGGCATCCAGGCGACGCCGATGTGATGCCAGGTGCCCGGCTGCCAGGCCGTTTTCTCGCTCCACAGGGTTGCCGTATGATAGCCGTCGAAACTATCGAGGTAAGCGTAGATGTAACCCTCGACTGAGCCGACCTCAAACAGATAGTTCCTGCCATCGCCGGCAGAGAAGAAGACGTGCGCCTGACGGTCTGCGTCCGGCCAGTCTGGCCTCACCCACATGTCCAACCCGCCCTGCTCCTGAACGATATGTCCTGTGCTCGTGTAGGCCAGGCGCATGCCGGGCCCCATCTCCACCGCCTGCCCTGATACACCCGACGTAAACGTCGCCGTTCCCGTGAGCGGCAAGCTGCCGCCGGCGTTCAGGTCACCGTCAAAATGGGCCAGGAAGAGCGTCGCCGCATCGTTGGCAAAGCGGGTCGCTGTCGTCAAGACCTCCCCGGTCAGCAGCACACCCGATGCCTGGTCAATGGGCGGCGATTCCCAATCGCTTCTGCCAACGTAACCGGTGCGCCGTAGCGCATTGTTGAAGACGGTCAGCGATGCCTCTTTGGCAACTGCCAGTGAGCCATCGGGCGCGTGGCTGAATGCCTGCGCCCCCACCAGGTCCCAGCGCGCCGTACGATTGCCGATGACTCGGCCATTGGGCGTCATTGAGACGATAGCCCCGCTGTGTGCGTCCAAGACCAGCCAGTTGCCCATCTCCTGCTCATACGTCACATCACTGGGATAGACCCAATAGAATGCCCGATAGATGGGGCCGAAGCCGCTCTCACGCCCGGCGGCGTCAATCGCCGTCACGGCGTAGCGTGTGTGCCAGGTCGGCGTCACACTGAAGGATGTGTTCACCGTCCGGCCCAGGAGTTGCCACTCGTCGAACGGGTCGGCAGAGGCGTAGAGGCGATAGCCAACCGCTCCGGCTTGCGCTGACCATGACAGGGAGACAATGCCCTGCTCTGTACGTCCGGTCGTTGCCGGCAGCGCCGGCAAGGCGGTAGGCGGCGGCAGGTGTGTCTGCCAGGTGATGGTATAGGTCTGTGTCATACCTGCCCAATAGGCCAGGTTGAAGTCGAGAATCTGCTTCCAAAGATAGTCTTCATGGCCGTTGCGGCTGACCTTAATCAGAAACTGGCCGTTTTCTCCTACAACGTCAATCTGGCCGAATGGGTTGGGATGCAGCGTGTGCCCGGTTGCCGTCGTCACGCTGACGCTCAGCGGGCGATTGGGCAGCATGAACACGCCGTTGGCATCCGTCATGCCACTGATCACGGGTGTCTCGGGAAGACTGTTCCATGATGTCTGATAGACCTGCACCTGTGCCCCGGCGAGTGGCGCGCCGGCATTATCTCGCACGCTGAGCACGTTCGTCAACGGAATGTCGAACAGGAAGTCGCCGTAGTAACCACGGCGGTAGCCGTAGTTGCGGTTTAACGCCGCTGCTGCGTAGCCGGAGTAGTAGGTAGCGTCGCGATATGGGGCTGTGTCGCCACCGCCCATCAGGTCGCAATTGCGGCAGGTGTAGGACGCCAGCAGCGGCAGGCCATCCTTGTCGGGCAGAAGGACGCGGTCGGGGTCTACGTGCACGGTGTAGAGGTCAATGAATCCCAGTTGGTGGGTCAGCTCATGAATCAGCCCCCAATCCACGCCTCCGGCAAAGGCTGCTGCATACTGTTCTGCCCACTGCATGCTCTCGTTTTCGGGTGTGTCCGGATCGTCGGGCGGAACGGCGAACTGCCAGCCGCCGTCGTAGTTGGGTAGGGCGTCGTAGACATCGGTGCTGACCCGAATCGAATTGATACGCACGCGGTCGAGGATGCCCTGGGGCGCTTCGGGATAGATGGCCTGGGCGAAGCGCTGATTCATCGTCGCATACTGCGCCTGCAACCAGTCCTCGAAAGTGTACGAGCCGCGGTTATTCAGGTAGTGTGTGAAGGCGGCATAGATATAGGGGTGGACGCGAATATCCTGGTAGAGGGCGTTGGTCGCCTCTTCCAGGTCATTGTTCTGCTCGCTCACCTCCGTGATGGCATTGCCAATATCGGCAGCAAAAGCCACCCAGTGCCGCGCTTGATCCCACTGCCAGTACATGGTCAGCGTGATCCATTGCCCAGGCATCAGGCCGGATATTGTCCCGGTCAGGACATCCCGGCCATCAACGCGCCAGCGATAGGCGAACAGGCCGGCAGGTTGGCTGCCGCGGTTGGCAAGGTGCGCCGTGAAAGTGATCGGCTCGCCCACATCGGGCCAGTGCTTGTCGTTTTCCGTACCCGGCCTGAGCGTGGGCGTTTGTCCGTCCGGATACTCGACGACGTATGATGGGTAGAGTGGCTCGCGACTGAGGTACGCCACCTGAATGTCCGGTAGATCAGGGGCGGCTGAAGGTGCGGCAGTCACTGCCGGCAGAAGGGCAGTGAAGCGGCGGCTTTGCCGCGATGTCCAGGATGGCGGACGCAGACCGGGAGGGATGTAGGGAAGGTGACTGCCAGCTCTACCCTCACGCCCGCCCTCTCCCTGGATGGGAGAGAGGGCGGGAGGTGGTAACCATCCTCTCTGCCTGCAAACCTGCGGCGAGCTTGCACCCGCACCTGCCACACGAAAGACCGCCTGGCTTGCCATCAGCGCCGCCAGGCCAATAAAGACGTAGCTTACAACCAGAACTGCCCTTCGGGCCACCATATGCCTGCGTGCCATTTCAGCGCATCGTCAACGCCATGATCGCCTTCTGCACGTGCAGCCGATTCTCTGCTTCGTCGTAGACCACCGACTGCGGGCCGTCAATCACCTCATCGGTGACCTCGATGCCGCGGTCGGCAGGCAGGCAATGCAGGTAGATAGCATTGTCTTTTGCCAGCTTCATGCGGCGCTGGTCGCAGATCCAATCTTTGTACCTGGTGGCAATGGCGGCTGCCTCCCTCTGGTCATTGGTGGTCAGCAGGCAGCCCCAGCTCTTGGGATAGACGACATCGGCATCCTTGAAGGCTTCGTCCATGTCGTTGACGATCTCGAAGCTACCGCCGGACTGCCGCGCATTGTCTTTGGCCTGCTGAATGATGTCGGGCATCAGCTTGAACTCGGGCGGGTGGGCCAGCACCACGTCCATGCCGTAGCGGGCGAAGAGCATGATGGCACTCTGCGGTACAGAGATGGGCTTGGTGTAGCTGGCGGCGTAGGCCCAAGACATGACCACCTTGCATCCCTTGAGCGTGCGCTTCTTTTCCATGATCGTCATCAGGTCGGCCATGGCCTGGAAGGGATGGTAGATGTCGCACTGCATGTTCAGCACGGGCACGGTGGCATACTCGGCCACTTCGCGAATGTACCTGTTGCCGAAACCCCAGTCGCACTGGCGAATGGCGATGCCATGCCCGTAGCGTGAGAGGATACGCCCCATCTCCTTAGGCGTGTCGCCGTGCTTGATCTGCGTGGTCTCGGCCTCGATGAACTGGCCGTGCCCACCCAGTTGGCTGATGCCGGCCTCGAAGCTGGTGCGCGTTCGTGTCGAGGAGAAGAAGAAGAGCATAAACAGCGTCTTGTAGGCCAACAAGGGTGTTGGCTCGCCTAGGGCATACCGGCGCTTCAGGTCGAAGGCCACGTCGAAGGCCGTATCCAGCTCTTCGCGCGTCCACTCCTGGTCGGTGATGAAATCCCGGCCACGTAGATTGCTTTGCATGAAAGATCACCTCATGTGTGATAGGCTGCTCACGGCTCCGGTGTTATCCTTGTTCCGGGTTTGTGACCAGCCTTCGTGCCGCCAGGCTGTCAGGTGTGCGTAGCGCCCAGACGTGGAACGAACACGACCCCAGAACGCTGAGAACGCCGCCGGCAATGATCATCGGTGCAAAGCCAAAGATGTCGGCGAGGTAGACGCCCACCAGCGGCATGACAAATGCGCCGATATTCATTATCGTTGAGTAGATGCCGATGAATTGCGGCCGATGGGTATCTGAGCAGACCTTGAGCAGCATCGGGAAGTGGCTCAGATTTACCGCCGGCGTGATCAGCCCGTTGATCGCGGTGAGCAATAAGATCGTGTCGAGGCTGGGCGTCAGACCGACGACGATGGGGTATAGACCGATCAGGATGATCGTCCATTTCAGGACACGATTCTCGCCCCAATGTCCGATGCCGCGCTGCCAGAGGTAGAAACCGATGATGGGGGTGAGATTGGCCAGGGTGCCGTTTAGGCCAATCCAGCCATCGCTGGCTCCTAGCTGACGCACATAGTAAAGAATGTAGAGTGGTGCGATCATCCAGAGGCCCAGGCCATGCAGGAAGGTGTTGATGATAATCTGCACGAAATCACGATGTTGTGCCACCAGGTCGCGCGTCTGTGTGCGCAAGCCTTGCAGGGTCATGGCCTGCTGCGGCTGCGGAAAGGGCACCGGCGAGTCGGGTACGTCAATCTTGCTGACAAAGTAGGTGCTCAGGAGGGCCACTGCAAAGCCAAACCCATACATAAGTTGGTAATTGATGGGGAAGACGATGCGGTCAAGCCACAACCCGAACACGTAGATGCCGGCCGTGACCACAACACCGTTCACAATGTTGCGAATGGCGAAGACGCGTGCCCGTCGCACCTCTGGGATAATATCGGCGAGCATGGAGTTCCAGCCAACACCAAAGAAGTGGCCGGCCGGTGTCGAGGCGATCAACAGGGCAACGACGAGAGCACCATGCGGCAACCCGGGTATGAAGGGTGCCAGGGCAATCAAGAGATAGGGCAGCCGGTTGAGGAAGAGGCTCCATACTACCAGTGGCATGCGCTGTGCCCGCCGGCCGATAATGCGGCCCGATGGAATCATAACTACCACGGCCAGCAGGGCAGGAATGGAACTCAGCAAGCCGATCTCGGCGTTGCTGGCACCCAAGCGCAGGGCAAAGGCTGCATTGAAGGCTGTTGCTGCCCCCAAAACGGCCGCCGGCGCAATCTCGATGCAAAGGTAACGGATGTTCTTTTCGGCAACGGTGGTGGGCTGGGTAGCAAGTGTCTGCCATAGACTTGCCAGTCGTCCGGCCGGCCAATGCGCGACCAGTTGAACGGCTGCCGCGACGACGGTCAGCCCCAGTCTCATCTGACTACGCAGTTTGTGTTCTCCCTTTGACAGGAATGATAGTGTGCTCGGCTGTTCCCGGCGCTTGCCGCGCTTCCGCCTGCTCGATGGCGGTCCGGACACGTTCGGCCGTGGCCGGTAAAGTGTCCAGCCAAAGGCCGGTGGCATTGTGGATGGCCGCCAGGATGGCCGGTGGTACGGCGATCGTTGTGAGTTCGCCGACGCCTTTGGCTCCGAAGGGGCCTGTCGGGTCGGGCTCTTCCACGATGATATAGTGCAGATCACGCGGCGCATCCAGTGCCGTAGGGATGAGGTACTCGGTGAAGTTACGCGTCAAGATACGGCCATTGTCCACCGCGAAGTCCTCGATCAGGCTGTAGCCTTGCCCCATGACGATGCCGCCATCAATCTGCTGCTCGATAAGCTGGCGGTTGATGGCCTTACCCACATCCTGGGCAGCGTAAACGCGCAGTAGCTCCACTTCGCCTGTCTCGATATCCACCTCGACCTCGGCGACATTTGTTACCCAGCCAAAGCTGACGTGGGGGTCACACAGTCCGGTTTCCGGGTCGAAGGGTGTGGTCGGCCGCAGGTCGCGGGCATGGAAGGTCGCCTCTGCTTCGATGACGGGCGGGAGATGATCTGCGCCGGTATGGGCGGCTTGCAAAGCGTCTAAGGCTTTCAGGCAGGCTCGCCGCGTGGCGTTGCCCGACATGTAAAGCTGGCGCGATGCTGATGAGCTGCCGGCGTTGGGGGCCACACTGGTATCACTGACAACCATCTCGATGCGCTCAAGGGGCAGCCCTAGCACCTCGGCGGCGATTTGGGTGAGGCCGGTAGTCGTGCCCTGGCCGCATTCGGCCACACCAATGCGCACCATCGCCGAGCTGATGCCACCATCACTCAGGCGGAGTGTCACATGGCAGGTGGACTTGTCATCGAAGCCGAAACTGTAGCCGATATTCTTCCATCCACAGGCCACGCCAATACCGCGCCGCTTGTAAGGCGCTGAGCCAGTCGGCAGCGTGGGCGCCATCCAGTGCTGGCCGGCCTGCCGCCAGCCTGCCGCCTCGGCGGCCTTCTGTAGTGTTTCTTTCAAACCAACGCCGCTCTCGATGACATTGCCTAGCGCAGCCACAGAGCCGTTCACCAGAACATTCTTCATGCGTAGCTCGACCGGGTCCATATCTAGTGCTTCGGCCAGCTTGGTCATCTGCATTTCATAGGCAAAGCATGGCTGGTTGGCGCCAAAGCCGCGAAAGGCCATCGTGGTCGGATTGTTAGTGTAAACGGTGTAGGCATCAATCTTCACATGGGGGACGCAATAGGGCCCCGGCGCAAACGACGTGGCGTTGGCCAGCACCGGGCCGCTGGTCGAGGCGTAGGCGCCACAATCGGCGATCAACTCAATTTCTTGGGCCGTCAGAATGCCGTCCCTGGTGGCACCGGTACGATATTTCATATAGAAGGGGTGACGCTTGCCATGGCCGCGCACCGAATCCTCTCGCGAATAGACGATCTTCACCGGCCGTTTGAGCAGATATGCTCCAAGCGCCAGAAAGATCTGGATCGAGATGTCCTCGCGGCCGCCAAAGGCGCCGCCGATGGGCCCCACGATTTCCCTGATCTGGTCTTGAGGCAGTTTGAGGGCATGGGCAATCTGGTGCAGGTCGTCATGGGGCCACTGGGCCGCCACATGGATGCTGATTCGCCCGGCGTCGTCAAGATAGGCTAATCCGGCCTCGGGCTGCAGGTAGGCATGCTCCTCAAAGGGCGTCGTGTAATACCCGTCAACGATAACATCTGCCTGGGCGAAGCCTGCAGTGATGTCGCCTTTGCGCACCTTGATGTAACGGTAGACGTTGCTGCCATGCTCCTCGTGGATGAGTGGTGCCTGTGGCTGCATCGCCTGGCGAGGATCGAAAACACCTGGCAGGTCGTCGTATTCGACTTTGACCAGCTTACGCGCCGCGAGCGCGGCCTGCTCTGTCTCGGCCCAAACAAGTGCAACTGGATCGCTCAGCGAGCGAACCTTGCCCTCGGCCAGCACACGCTGATCGTTGACATTGATGCCGAATTCGTTGCACGGGACATCGGCATGGGTAAAGACGGCGACGACGCCGGGATAGGCACGCGCCGCCGAGGTATCAATGCCTATGATACGCGCGTGGGCGCGCTCGCTAAACACAATCTTGCCGTGTAGTACGCCGGGCATGTTTAGATCTGCCGGATACATAGCCGTACCAAGTACCTTATCCCAGGCGTCAATGCGGGGTATCCCCGCCCCAATTAGTGATGTGGACATAACCCTATCCCGGCAACCAAACGCTCTGATCCGTCATCTGATCAGCATCCTTTCGACAAATAGGCGCAACTGTTCCCGATTCAGACGAAAGCGAGACTGTTGTTCTGTCGAGTATGCAGCCGATCACCCTGGACAGGCGGCCGATGCAAGCGCGTCAGACGTCATAGACCTTTCCCTCTTCAGGAACGATGATTTTGACGTTCGTCGCGCCCTGGGCTGCCTCGGCCGTCTTGTGAATCGCGGCCGTCGAGCGCAGCGGATGGTGGTGCACGATCATCAACCTTTCGACGCCTGCTTCGGTAGCCAGGCGCACCACTCCGCTGGCATAGGAATGGCCGCTCTTTGTCGCATCCTGCGCCGGCTTCTCTGCATCGTCCAGCCACAGTTCGTGCAACAGCAACGACGCGCCGCGCACAAACTCGACATTCTGCGGATCAACAATGGTATCGGTCGTGTAGGCAATCTGATCGCCAATACGGATGCCGATGGATCCGCCGTCGTGCTCTTGGGCTCGCACGCGCACGCTGAGTGAACCAACCTGAAAATCTCCCCTTATGGGGGTGATGGCGACAGGCAGTGGATACCTTTGCAGTGTGAGCGGAAAGTAGGGTGGTCGGATGAGCTCGTTGAGGGCCGCTTCGCCGGATGCCTGCACCAGCGGCCTGTCGGGTGGATAGATGTGCACAGGCTTGCCATGCGCAGCGATCGTCAGATAGGTCAGGCCAACGGTGTGATCCAAATGAAAATGCGACAGGACGATATTCAGTATGGGGTATGGCCGGAGCAGCCGGGCGAGCGATTCGTCGAGCAGGCGGGAAACACCGGAGCCTGCATCAAGCAGGATGGCGTCACGCTCGGCCAGCACCAAAAAGCTCATGGTCTGGCGACCCTGTGTGGGAATAAAACCGTTCGTTCCCAACGGGATAAGACGCATGGGCATAGGTCGTCTCCTATTCCTATCCTATGGGTTGATTTCCGATGTCTGCCAGACATCGGAAATCTGGGTACAACACCTCTATTGTAGCACAGTTTGAGCGCGACCGAAAGAGTAATCAGAGGAGTAACTGTTCACGGTTAAGGGTAAGGGAAGTTGGAAAGCGGTCTACATATCCTCCCGCAGGTTACCCAAACCTGCGGGAGGGTATAGGCATGCCGATGCACTTGCTTCCAGGGTAAATGTGAACAGTTACGGATTGCCGTAACTGTTCACCGTTGGGGTAACACGACTTTTGCTGAAATGCTCCCACCCTGCCCCACCCCCGTGGGCGGGGCAATTTGACCCTCCCGCAGGTTACCCAAACCTGCGGGAGGGTAATGGAGAACGCCGCCGGCAATCCGTGTTCCGTGCCATCCGCTCCTGCATCCGGGGTCAGTATGTCGTGGTTGACGCTTTATGCAGGGTGTGCTATGATAACCGTGGAGGAGGGCTCTGTGTTAGCTTTGGCCTATGACAAGGCGCTAAGGATCGCTACGCAACATCCGCTGCCCATCGTGCAGAATGGTGATGCCTTGATCCGCGTGCACCTGGCAGGCATTTGCAACACCGATGTCGAGATCACCCGCGGCTATGCCGATTTCCACGGCATTCTCGGCCACGAGTTTGTCGGCGTGGTTGAGGATGCTCCCGACAGCAAACTGATCGGCCGCCGTGTGGTGGGCGAGATCAATGTTGCCTGCGGCGTGTGCACATATTGTTTGGCCGGGTTGCCCACCCATTGCGCCAACCGCTCCGTTTTGGGCATTCATGCCCGCGATGGAGCCTTTGCGGAATACGTGGTTCTTCCTCCGCGCAACCTGCACGTTGTGCCCGACAGCATTCCAGATGACGAAGCTGTTTTCACCGAGCCCCTGGCCGCCGCCTTGCAGATCCTGGAGCAGGTGCACATCCACCCAACCGATAGTGTGATTGTGCTGGGCGATGGAAAGCTGGGCAGTCTCGTTGCCCAAGTTGTGCGTTTGGTTGGCTGTGATCTCGTGGCTGTGGGGAAACATGAGGAGAAGCTGGCGAAGCTGGCCGCCCTTGGCATTGCCACAGCACAGGCCGACGACGTTTCTGGGCGTAGGGCGGACATCGTCATCGAGTGCACGGGCCAGCCGTCAGGCCTGGACCTGGCGCGCGCCCTTGTCCATCCGCGCGGCGTCATCGTGCTCAAGAGTACATTCCACGGCACACCCCCTCTTGCCCTTTCGCCATACGTCGTGGACGAGGTAACCATTGTCGGCTCACGCTGCGGCCCGTTCGCTGCCGCGTTGCGCCTGTTGGAGAACAGGCTGGTGCAGGTCGAGCCGCTGATTTCCGGCGTGTATCCCCTGGCCGAGGGGGTGCAGGCAATGGCTCGTGCGACCGAACCGGGAATTCTGAAAATCTTGCTCCAGGTATGATGCACCGACATATCTTGAGAGAGGATACCTGTAGAGATGAGTGATCAACAAAAGCCTGTGGCCCGCCCAAATCGCGTTCCACTCTATGTGGGCATCGCAGCAGCACTTGTGGCAATTGCCCTCTCTATCTTCGGCATGATCAAAAACTCCGGCATTGCCTCGCTCAATCCGACCTCGCTGATCCTGGTCATCCTTATCGCCGGGGGCTCATGGGGAGTCGTCGCCTGGGCAATCACCACGGCGGTCTATGACGTAGAGGCAGATGTTGCCCAGGGCGATGAATCATCGGCGAACCAGGGGCACTAATACATCCCGCGCCACAGGCAAAGACACCAATGTAGTTGGTGTCTTTGTGGCTTTCGTCGAGAGGTCTACGCCTATCAGGTGTCGGTTGTCCACGATTGTACCCAATGAGGGATACAGACGTGGGGAGGAACAGCAATGAAAGCAGTGGTCATGGCGGGAGGCGAGGGGTCGCGCCTGCGCCCGCTGACGATTGAGCGGCCAAAACCGATGGTGCCCGTGGTGAATAAGTCGGTCTTGGCGCACATTCTCGACCTGTTGAAGAAGCACGGCATCACCGACATTGTCATGACCGTTCAGTACCTGGCCAACGAGATTCAGCAAGCATTCGGCGACGGCGAGGGCTTTGGCGTGGACATCAAGTACGCCCTTGAGGATACCCCGCTCGGCACCGGCGGCAGCGTCAAGAATGCTCAAGAATATCTGGATGACACCTTCCTCGTCATCTCTGGCGATGCCTTGACCGACTTCGATTTGACTGCCATCATCAACTATCATCGTCAGAAGAAGGCCATGGCCACGCTGACCCTCTATCACGTCGCCAATCCACTGGAGTATGGCGTGGTGATCCTGGATGAGAACGGTCACGTTCGCCAGTTCCAGGAAAAGCCGAGCTGGGGTGAGGTGTTTTCTGATACCATCAATACCGGTATCTATGTCTTGGACCCCCAGGTGCTGGATTACTTTGAAAAAGGCAAGGTCTTCGACTTCAGCCAAGACCTCTTTCCCCTGATGCTGCGCAATGGCGATCCCATCTACGGTTTTATCGCCTCTGGCTATTGGACGGATGTGGGCAGCATTCAGGAGTATATGCGCGCCAATGCCGATGTTCTCTATGGCAAGGTGCGCCTGGTCGAACCGATGGCCAGACATATCGGCGGCGATATTTGGGTGAAGGATGATGTAGAAATTGCCCCCGATGCGCGGCTCTATGGGCCGATCTATCTCGGCCGAGGGGTGAAAATCAAGGGAGGTGTGGAGATTCACGGGCCGGCCGTTGTGCGCGACGACACGATTATTGACACGCGATCGTTCATCGAACGAAGCATCATCTGGCGCAACTGCTACATCGGCGAGCGCGTTGAGCTGCGCGGCGCCATCGTCTGTCGGCAATGCAATCTCAAGAGTGGTGTTACCGTCTCCGAGGGTGCGGTCATCGGCGATGGAACCACCGTCGGCGATTCGGCCGTCATCCACCCCAATGTCAAAATCTGGCCAAACAAGAATATTGACAGCGGTACGATCATCAAGAGCAGCCTGATCTGGGGTTCACAGGGGCGCCGCGTTCTCTTTAGCAGGTTTGGGGTGACCGGGTTGGTGAATGTTGACATCACCCCAGAGTTTGCTGCCAAGCTTGGTGCTGCCTATGGCGCCATTCTGCCCAAGGGTTCACTGGTCACGATGAATCGGGATCCTCATCGCACGCCGCGCATGGTCAAGCGGGCCATGATCGCCGGTCTGCCTTCGGCCGGCATCAATGTTGAGGATGTGCGGACGGTGCCGATTCCTGTGGCGCGCTATCTGACCCGCGTGCGCAATGCCGCCGGCGGCATTCACGTCCGAGTTTCACCCTATGACAACCGGGTTGTGGACATCAAGTTCTTCGACAAGCACGGCATGGATATTGACCGGGCAACCGAGCGCAAAATCGAAAATGCCTTCTTTCGTGAGGATTTCCGGCGCGTCTACCTCGACGATATAGGTGTCATCACGACGATCGAGCCAACCCAGTCGGCTGCCATCTATACCGAAGGCTTTATGAAAGCCGTCAACGCCCCGCTGATCGGCGAAGCCAATTTCAGGATCGTCGTGGACTACGCCTCTGCCACAACCTCGCTCATCCTGCCGGCGATCATGGAACGTCTGGGTGTGTACACGGTGACATTGAATGCCACCATCGAAGAGCGCAAGGTGACCATTTCCACAGAGGAGTTTGATCGAGGGCTAAAGCAACTGGCCCTGATTTGTGCGCCGCTACAGGCAGACCTGGGCGTGCGGTTCGATGTGGGTGGTGAGAAGATCTTCCTGGTTGATGATAGCGGGCAGATCCTGGCCGGCACAACTGCCCTGGCTGTCTTTGCGATTCTGGCGCTGAGGGCACATGAGGGTGGAGCCATTGCCGTTCCGGTTGCCCAGTCACGTGTTTTCGAGCAGATCGCCGAGCGCTATGGGGGCACGGTTGTACGCACCAAGCTGGATCCATCGGCTCTCATGGCGGCGGCCAGCCAACCCGGTGTGATCCTGGCCGGTGATGGTGCAGGCAACTATATCATCCCCGAGTTTCAACCGGCAATTGACGGCCTTATGGCTCTGGCCAAGCTTCTTGAGTATCTCGCCTTGCATAAAGCGAAGCTGTCCGACGTGGTCAAAGAGGTGCCGGACTACTACGTGGCCAGCAGAAACGTGCCCTGCTCATGGGACTCAAAGGGCAAGGTGATGCGTTTGCTCAATGAACAGTTCAAGGGCAACAAGGCCCGACAAATAGACGGCATCAAGATCGAGCTCGATTCCGGCGTGGAGTGGGTGCTGGTCATACCCGATCCAGACCACCCGACGTGTAGGGTCGTGTGCGAGGCATGTACACAGCAGCGCGCCGAAGAGCTTGTTGAGGAGTATCGGCATATCGTGGAGGAGCTGCAAAGGCGCTGACAAATCGCTTGGTTCAGGCGTTCAATGTTGCGGCAACGGGGTTCCTGTTACGCGCAGAATGACACAGAAGATGAAGATTGCTCTTGCACAAGTTGGCCCCCGTCTGGGGGACCTGGACGCCAATGTCCGTAAACACCTCGCTGTGATCGCGCAGGCGAAAGAAGCAGGGGCAGATGTGGTTTGCTTCCCCGAGCTCTCGCTGACCGGGTACTATTTGCGCGATCTGACGGCAACGGTGGCCGTCAGGCCGGAAGCAGCCGATCCCATCTTCGGTCAGCTCCTGGCCGCCAGCCACGACGTTGATGTCATTGTCGGTTTCGTCGAAGAGACATCGCGTTTCCTCTACCATAATAGTGCAGCCTATCTGTCTGGCGGTCAAGTGGTGCACATTCACCGCAAAGTTTATCTGCCAACCTACGGTATGTTCGATGAGCAACGGTTTCTCGCCACCGGCGATGGTGTTCGTTCTTTTGCCACGCCGTTCGGGCGGGTGGCTTTACTTATCTGCGAAGACCTGTGGCACCTATCGCTACCCTATCTTGCCTGGCTCGATGGCGCAGATTACCTGATCGGCCTGGTTGCCTCGCCTGGTCGGGGCGTTCGTGCCGATAGCAAGCGATTAGCCTCGGCCGAGGCATGGCAGGTGTTGGCCACTGCTCTGGCCCAGTTTCTGACGTCTTATGTTGCGTTGGTCAACCGCGTTGGGTATGAGGATGGTGTCGGCTTCTTCGGTTGCTCGCTGGCAGTTGAGCCGTCGGGGCAGACCGTGGCACAGGCCGGCGATCTCGATGAAGACCTGGTTATTGCCGACCTCGATCCGGCGCGCTTGCGTCGTGCCCGCATTGCCTATCCCCTCCTGCGCGATGAGCGCCCCGAACTGACCTTGCGTGAGTTGCAACGCATCATCTCTCATCGGGAGTGAGACATGTCGTCGCAAGAATGCCCGTTTTGCCGCATTATTCAGGGTGAACTCGACGGCGCCATTGTCTTTGCAGACGCGATGACGCTCGCCTTTCTTGACCATAGCCCTGTCTTTCCTGGGCACACGTTGCTCGTGCCACGCGAGCATTACCAGACGCTTGCCGATTTGCCGGCCCATCTACTATCGCCTTTCTTTGCCAATGTGCAGCTTCTGGCGCGGGCCGTAGAACAGGGTATGCAGGCAGATGGGACGCTTATTCTTATCAACAACAAGGTGAGTCAGAGCGTCCCCCATGTGCATGTCCATATAATCCCGCGGCGCTGGCACGATGGATTGCGGGGCTTCCTGTGGCCGCGCCAGCGCTATCGGGATCAGATGGAGATGGACGGCGTTCGCGACGTCATTCGCGCGGCAGTTGAGAAACTTCAATCATAGCTATGGAAAACATCCTTTCAAGACTTGCACTGAATACGGACCTGGCGCGGCGGCTGGTCATCGGTTTCATCCGAGACGAAGTGGGCAAGGTTGGCTTCAGGCGCGGCGTCATCGGCCTGTCGGGAGGAGTAGACTCCAGCCTGGTGGCGTTTCTGGCTGCCGAAGCCCTGGGAGCCGAGAATGTTCTCGGCGTGATCATGCCGTATCGTACGTCGAATCCGGAGAGTGAGGGCGATGCACGCCGCGTGGTTCAGGCCCTGGGCATTCCGCACACGAAGATCGAGATCACGCCGATGGTCGAGCCGCTTTTGGCCAGAATTCCGGCCGAAGCGGAGCGTCGGCGTGGCAATATCATGGCACGTATGCGCATGATCTGCCTCTACGATCAGTCTGAGGAGTGGCATGGTCTGGTCATCGGTACGAGCAACAAGACGGAAAGCCTGCTTGGCTATACGACTGTGTATGGCGACAGCGCCGCAGCGATCCATCCGATTGCGGATCTGTATAAGTGCCAGGTGCGCCAGTTGGCGCGGGCGGTTGGGGTGCCCGAGGGCATTATAGCCAAGGCACCGTCGGCCGATCTGTGGGCAGGCCAGACCGACGAGGGTGAGCTTGGCTTCACCTACGACGAAGCCGACCAGATACTGTATCTACTGGTTGATCTGCGTTACTCTCCGGATGAGGTCGTGGGGTGTGGCTTTGACCCGGCAATTGTGCGCAGCGTCGTCCGGCTCATCCGGCAGAATCAGTTTAAGCGTGTGCCACCGCCCATCTGCAAGATCAGCACGCGCACGGTGGGGATTGATTTCCTCTACCTGAGGGATTGGGGGGTGTAAGTGGGCCAGTCGAGATGTGAATCACACATCCGGTCCAAAAAGGAGGGCGACGGTGTTCACGAAGGTAACGGTGCAGGGTGGCAACAAGTACGTTGGTGTTGACGAGCGGCTGCGCTGGGCGCGCCACGATCACCCCGATCTGCAGCAGACGAGCGAACAAATCGTTCACACCGACGACTACGCGGAGTTCAAGATCACCCTTGCCATTCCCTCAACGGGCGCGCGGGCGGAAGGGCACGGTGACTGCTACCGGGCAGACTTCAACAAGTTCGTACAGAAGGCCGAGGAGAGCGCCCTGGGCAATGCCCTGGATCATCTGGGCTATTCCAGCGATGCGGCGCTGGCGTTCGAAAAGCGACAAGGCATGAAAAGAGAAACCGCAAGCACACAATAAGTACGAGACATGACCAATAGCCAGACAACGGCGCCCCGGCGGGCGCTTCTTCATTATGCCCTATGAGAGTGTCTGGCAAGGTGGGATGCAGTAGCTGACCACCGATTTCAGACACTGATGCCCGATGGACGGGGCAGGCTCTGCCCGACGGATGGGGCAGGCTCTGCCCGATGGACGGGGCAGGCTCTGGCACGGAAACACGGATGTAACGATGCCCGCAACCCGTGTTCCGTGCAGTCCGCGCGTTAATCCCTGGTCGGTCAACATGACCTGGCAAGCTTCTTTACCCTAGCGCTGAACAGTTACAACCGGAGGTAACTGTTCACGTTTACCCTGGAAGCAGGTGCATCGGCATGCCGATACCCTCCCGCAGGTTAGCCAAACCTGCGGGAGGGTCAAATTGCCCCGTCCCCGGGGGTGGGTCAGGATGGGAGCATTTCAGCAAAAGTCGTGTTACCCCAACGGTGAACAGTTACAACCGGAGGCAACTGTTCACGTTTCCCTGGAAGCAGGTGCATCGGCATGCCTATTCCCTCCCGCAGGTTACCCAAACCGTGATCTTTACCAAGAACATACGTTCTATATCTTCATGTGGTATAATGCAAGCGGTCGTCTAATCATCCGTTGTTCTCTAGAAAGCGTGTTGTGCTCATGCAGACTGATGCCGACAAGGATAGACTGCCCGCTGAGGTGCAGGAGCCCGAGCCGGTGCTCGATGCGGCAACGTGGGCTACTCAGCAGTG
>Ga0272448_1000752_pt1 | contig 47330 bp, 46 predicted proteins | sample YNPCB0191_FD_202220 | JGI IMG/M metagenome (GOLD analysis project Ga0272448, IMG submission 202220) | Hot spring sediment microbial communities from Yellowstone National Park, WY, United States - YNP-CB-019-1 | ecosystem: Environmental > Aquatic > Thermal springs > Hot (42-90C) > Sediment... | reverse complement strand
GGGGGTGAGGGGTTAATAAAAGCCGGTGAGCGCAGCCAGTCTCAGCCGTTACGGCACTCTGGAGGTACGGTTTTTCAGGACTTTGGGCTTCTGCCCCCGGTACGATTTTAAGAGACTTGACAGCAACATTAGCCCGACGCTTTAGCGTCGGGCGGAAAATGTTTTGAGCCCCGAAGGGGCTTTGCAACATTAGCCCGACGCTTTAGCGTCGGGCGGAAAATTGCGACAACCCATATCTTACCAGGAGGAACCATGCTTTACCGGGATTACCGCGACGTTCCGGCCGAAGTGGCCGGTGAAGGCATCACCATCCGCTGGGTGATTGGCAAGCCCCAGGGCGCGCCCAACTTCGCCATGCGGGTCATAGAGTTCGCCCCCGGGGCCGTCTTCGCCCCCCACCAGCATCCGTACGAGCACGAAATCTTCGTCCTGGAGGGCGAAGGGGTCGCCCAGGGGCCGGAGGGGGAAGTCCCCATGCGGCCCGGCGTGGCCCTCTACATCCCCCCGAACGAGCGCCACGGCTACCGCAACACCGGCCCGGGCGTCCTGCGCTTCATCTGCGTCATCCCCCACCCGGAGGCGTCCTGAATGTCCATCCCCGACCTGACCTTCCTCCATCCCCCCAGCCTCTACGACTTCCGGCGGCGGGCCACCCTCTGGGGCCCCATCTCCGACGTCGTCCCGTCCACCCCCATCTACGATATGTACCCCATCGGCTTCGCTGCCCTCTCGGACTACCTGGAACGCCACGGCTTCCGCACCCGCATCGTCAACCTGGCGGTGCGGATGGTCCGCTCCGACCGGTTTGACGCGGAGCGGTTCATCGCCCGCCACCCCTCCCGCGCCTTCGGCATAGACCTCCACTGGCTCCCCCACGCCCAGGGCGCGCTGGAGGTCGCCCGCATCGTCCGGGAGCACCACCCCGGGACGCCCATCATCTTCGGCGGCTTCTCCGCCACCTACTACCACGACGAACTCATCCGCTACCCCCAGGTGGACTACGTCGTGCGCGGCGATTCCACCGAGGAGCCCCTGCGGATGTTGCTGGAATGCCTGCGGGACGGCCGCGAACCGGTGGACGTCCCCAACCTGACCTGGAAGGACGCCCGGGGGGAGATTCACGTCAACCCCCAGACCTACCTCCCCGCCGACCTGAGCCACATCCGCCCCGGATTCCTGCAGATGGTCCGCTCCGTCATCCGGGACCGGGACCTCATCTCCTGCGCGCCCTTCGCCCACTGGCTGGAATACCCCATCATGGCCACGCTGACGGTGCGCGGCTGTACCCAGCACTGCTCCGTCTGCGGGGGGTGCGCCGAGGGGCATGTCCGCATGTCCGGGCGGGAGCGCCCGGCCTTCCGCGACCCGGAGGACCTGGCGCGGGACGTGCGGGAGGCGCGTCGGCTGAGCAAGGGCCCCATCTTCATCCTGGGCGAACTCCGTCTGGCGGGAATGGACTACGCCCGCCGCTTCCTGCGTGCCGTCCAGGGCGTCCCCGGCCCCTTCATGCTGGAGTTTTTCTGGCCCGTCCCCCGTGACTACGCCGAAGAACTGGCCACCGCCCTGCCCGACTTTATCGTGGAATTCTCCCCCGACTCCCACGACCCGACCGTCCGCCAGGCCCTGGGCAAGGGCTACAGCAACGAGGGGATTGAGGAGACGGTGCGCAACTGCCTGGACGTCGGGTGCCGTCGCTTTGACCTGTTCTTCATGATCGGCCTGCCGAAGCAGACCGCCGCCTCGGCCCTGGAGACGGCGGACTACTGCGAGCACCTGCTGCAGAAACTGGGCGGCGACCGGCGGCTGGTCCCCTTCACCGCCCCGCTGGCCCCGTTCCTGGACCCGGGTAGCCCGGCCTTTGAGCACCCGGACCGGTTCGGCTACCGTCTCTTCTGCCGGACGCTGGAGGACCACCGGCGGGCCCTGCTGGCCCCCACCTGGAAGCACATCCTTTCCTACGAGACGGTCTGGATGGACCGGGATACGATTGCCGCCACGACCTACGAGGCGGGCCGACGGCTGAACGCACTGAAGGCCCGCTACGGGATCATCTCCCCGGAGAAGGCGGCGGAGACAGAGGAGCGCATCCGGCAGGCGACCGCGCTGATGGCCCACATAGACCGCCTGCTGGCGACATCCTCGCCGGAGGAGGTGGAGCGGGAGATGCTGCGCCTGAAGCCCCAGATTGACCGCGCCAACACCTCCACCGTGTGCGACAAGACGGAACTGGACGTCCCGGTGGGGCGGCTGCCCTTCAACGTGGGCGAACTGACGAAAGTCGGCGTCCGCGAAGTCTGGCACATGCTGACGGGGGACGGTCGGAGAATAGCACACGGATGAGCACGGGTTGGACGGATGGACACGGATAGAACCCGTGAAAACCCGTACCATCCGTGTCATCCGTGTCCGATTCAACAGCACACGGATGAACACGGGTTGGACGGATGGATACGGATAGAACCCGTGAAAACCCGTGCCATCCGTGTCATCCGTGTCCGATTCAACAGCACACGGATGAACACGGGTTGGACGGATGGACACGGATAGAACCCGTGAAAACCCGTGCCATCCGTGTCCATCCGTGTGCCATTCAAGTGGTCAGTGGTCTGTGGTCTATGGTCTGTGCTCGCCTGGAAATCCGTCCCGCCGTCCCGGCCGATGAGGCCGCCATCCGGCGGCTGCTGGCCCGGAGTGCCCGCCCCTGCGTCCGCTCCTGGTGGTGGGAGGAGCACCTGGGGGCGGAGACCTTCCTGCTGGCCTTCGCCGATGACCAACTCGTCGGTGCGCTGCTGGCCCTGCCCGACGACAGCCCCGTAGCCTGGGTCCGGCTCGGCGTGCTGGCCCCCGAAATCCCCGCCGGCCTCTGGCTGGACGCCACCCTCCCCCGCCTGCGGCCCCCGCTGCAAGCGCTGAATGCCCGTATGCTGGCCTGGACCGATGTGGGGGGCTGGCTGGGGGAGGCCCTGCGCGCCCGGGAGTTTCACCCCCTCACCCGCCTGGTCTCGCTGGTGAAGGATGACCGGCGCCTGCCACCGACGCCGCCGGGCCCTCCCTGCTCCGTCCGCCCGGCCACAGCGGAGGACATCCCCGCGCTGGCGGACCTGGACCACCAGGCCTTCCCGCCCCCGTGGTGGTTCAGCGCGGCCACCCTGGAACGCATCCGGCAGGAGGCGGCCTGCTTCCTGGTGGCGGAGCGGGACGGCCTCCTCATCGGCTACGTGGAGGCCCGCCCCGCCGATCACGGCGCTCACATCGGTCGTCTGGCCGTGGCGCCGCCGTTTCAGCGGCAGGGAGTGGGGGCTTTTCTGCTCCGGACGGTGTTGACGCGGCTCTGGGAGAAGGGGGTGGAAGAGGTGACGCTGAACACCCAGGAGGACAATCGCTCCTCCCGGTGCCTCTACGAACGGTTCGGATTCCGGCCCGTCGGCCCCCGCATCGTCGCCTGGTGGCGAACCCTCTGATGTAGGACAACTGCTTGCAGTTGTCCTCTACAGCGCCTCCTCGCAGACCTCCCGGTACCCGCACGCCGCGCAGCGGCGCGGGTCCTGGTGACGGCGCGGCGCGTCCCCTGCCGCCAGGTCCTCCCGCATCGCCTCCAGAACTTCCAGCAGTTGCTCCTCCAGTTCCCGCGTGTACGGAATCTGGAACGTGCGGTCGGCGTAGCGGAGGATGCCGTAGGGCGGGCGTCGGCCGGAGGTCTCGGCGACCAGAAGGCAGTAGGCGGCCAGTTGGAGGACATGGGAGGCATACGGGCGGGCCGGCGCGCGGGCGGATTTGACCTCCACCGGGATCAGGTCTGCGCCGTCGGCCACGACGTAGTCCGGGCGACCGGTCAGCCCGTGGCGGCGGGAGAAGAGGGGGCGGTCCAGCCGCCGCCACGGCCCCACGTCGGCGGCGACCACCCGTCCGGCGGGCAGTCCGGAGCGGGCCCGCAGACGCCGGGCCAGCCAGAGGAGGACCGCCCCGACCAGGAGCAGGAGGAGAATCAGCGCGACCATCACCGCCCCAGGAGGGCCAGAACCGCCAGGAAGAGGGCCAGCGCCAGCAGTGCCCAGGCCAGGCGGGAGAGGACGACGGCCGCGCGCACCTGCCGCCCGTGCTGACGGTGTGCGCTCTCCCCGGCGTCCATCTCCTCCCGGTGGGCGGAGGGCACTCCCTCCACCGCTCCCAGCCACCAGGCACGGGCGCAGAAGATGTACTGCCCGATCTCACTGGCCCGGATGATGCGGTCTGCTGTCTCTTTCATCTGCAAAAACTCACCGCAGAGACGCCGAGAGCGCAGAGTTTTCCTAGTATTGTCTCTAAGTCCTCTGCGCCTCGGCGGTGAACACCTTTCTGCAGTAGACTCATCATCGCTTACAGACATGCCTGGCACGTCAACGAGTCAATGCGGCCAGCAGTCGGCCCTGCAGGAGGGCCTGGGTCACATCCCCGCGCGTCCGCTCCAGCACCCCCCGCAACTGGTCCACCCGGTGTCGCAGGCCGCCGGTCACCACATCGGGGAAATCGTAGGTCATCAGCAGGTCGTAGACGGCCTCCATGACCGAGAGCAATCGCTCCGCCTCCTCCTGCCGGTCCTGCCGCAGCAGGTCCAGGCACCGCCGCCGCAGTTCGGAGGCCGCCTCGCACAACCCGTTGAGGTAGACGGCGGAGGAGACCCCCAGCGCGGTCGGCTCCGGGAGCGGCGCGCCGGTCACCATCGCCAGCACCAGGTGAGCCTCCGCCAGTTCCTTCAGCCCGTCCTGGACGTAACCGGCGTAGAGGAGGTCCGGGTACGCCGCCACCGCGTCCACCATCCCGGCGGCGACGCCATCGGCCTGGGCCAGCAACTGCCCGGCGGCGACCCACTCCTCCCGGTGGATGGCGCGAATGGCGGTGGCGCAGAGGCGGACCAGTTCGCGGGAGCGGCGGAGGGCCTCATCCCGCGCCGCGTCGCGGGCGGAGAGGTCGGCCCGAATCTCCTCGCCGATGGCCTCCAGTCGGTCCATCTCATTCCTCCGAACAGGCCAGGCCCTTTGAAAGTGCCTGGCACGTCAGTTTATTCTCCCACCACATGGACCTGCAACATGTTGGTGCGGCCCTCGCCGCCGAAGGGGACACCCGCCGTCAGCACGACCCGGTCCCCGTTCCCGACCAGTCCCGTCTGAAGGGCCGCCTGGATCATCCGGGCGACCATCTCATCGGTGGTGGTGAACGGCGCCACCAGCACGGGCGTCACCCCCCAGACCAGTGCCAGCCGCATCAGGGTGCGGGGGTTGGGGGTGGCGGCGATGATGGGCACCGGCGGGCGGTAGCGGGCGACCATCCGGGCCGTCGTGCCGGACATGGTGGCAGTGAGGATGGCCCGGGCGCCGACCTCGGCGGCAATCTCCACCGTCGCCCGGCTGATGGCCCCGGTGACCGACCCGCTGGGGCATTCCAGTTCGTACAGGAAACGCTCGGGGGGAAGGTGGGCCTCGGCGCTGGCACAGATGCGGGCCATCGTCCGTGCCGCCTCCACCGGGTAGGCCCCGACCGCCGTCTCTCCGGAGAGCATCACCGCGTCGGTGCCGTCCAGGACGGCGTTCGCCACGTCCGACGCCTCGGCGCGGGTGGGCGTGGGGTGCTCTATCATCGTCTGGAGCATCTGGGTGGCGGTGATGACGGGCTTGCCGGCCTGGTTGCAGGCCCGGATGATCCGTTTCTGGTGGAACGGCACCTCTTCGGCGGAGGTTTCCACCCCCAGGTCGCCGCGGGCCACCATCACCGCGTCGGCGACCTCCAGGATGGCGTCAAACGCCTCCACCGCCTCCGCTTTCTCTATTTTGACGACAATGGGCAGGTCGCCCGCGCCCCACTCCGTCAGCAGTCCCCGCAGGTCCCGCACGTCCTGCGCGGAACGGACGAAGGAGAGGGCAATCAGGTCCACGCCCTGATCCACTGCGAAGCGGGCGTCCCGGCGGTCCTTCTCCGTCAGCGCGGAGATGCGGAGCGTTGCACCGGGGAGGTTCAGGCCCTTGTGGGAGGTCAGCCGCCCGCCGACGACGACCCGGCAGCGGGCCGTTTCGCCGTCGGCCCGGACGACCCGCAGTTCCAGTTGGCCGTCGTCCAGGAGGACCCGCTGGCCCTCCCGCAGGTCGGCCAGGACCTCCGGATGGGGCACGGGCAGGCGGCCCGGCGCGAAGGGGGCGGGGGAGAGGACAACCTCCTCGCCCGCCGTCAGGACGACACCGTCGGCGGGCAGTTCCCCCAGCCGCAGTTTGGGCCCCTGCAGGTCGGCCATGATGGCCAGCAGGCGGCCCTCCTCCCGGGCCACCCGCCGCGCGGTGGCGATGGTGCGGGCGTGGGTCTCCAGGTCGCCGTGGGAGAAGTTGATGCGGGCGACCGTCATCCCGGCCTGCAGGAGGCCCCGGATGACCTCCGGGTCCTGCGAGGCCGGCCCCAGGGTGCAGACCATTTTGGTGCGCATGCTGAATCCTCGGGCCGATTGAAATCGCCCTTTTTGGTGTTCCTTCGTGTCCTTCGTGGTTTTTACTTTTTGTTCAGGCTCAGGGTGTACGGGCCGGGGTCGCCCAGGGACCGGCCGACGATGCGGTAGACGCCGGTCTGGGGGAGCGCATAGTCGGCGATGAGGGCCGCGTAGTCCCCGCCGCTGTCGTCATCGGCGATCAGCATCGTGCCGTCCGGTCCGTAGAGTTCCAGATACGTGTCCATCCCGCCCGCGCCGACCATAGAGATGGTCACCTTGTCCCCCTCCGTGCCCTCAAAGGTCCAGTAGCCGTACGGGAAATCCGCCGTGAGCGTGCCGGAGAGAGTCTCGCCGTAGGCGATGGACTGAACGGTGAGCGTCACCTGCTCCAGGCTCAGCGTGTAGGGGCCGGACTCCCCCGAGTAGGACTGGGCGACGATGCGGTAGGTGCCGGTCCGGGGGAGCATGTAGCCCGCAATCAGGGCGAAACTCCCCTCGCCGCTCTCGTCATCGCTGACCAGAAGGGTATCTTCGGGACCGAAGAGTTCCAGGGAAGTATCGGCCAGTTCCCCGGACCCGACCATAGAGATGCGGACACCGTCTCCGGCCTGGCCCTCAAAGGTCCAGTTTTCCCGCTCGCCCTGGGCCAGGTCGCTCTCCACGGTCTTGCCGTAGGAGATGGTGCCGCCGCCGGGCGGTTCGCTGGTCCGGAGGGCAATTTCGTACTCGCCGTAGCCCTCGTAGGCGGAGACGCGGAGGGTGTAGCAGCCGGACCCGGTCAGGTGCAGGCCGAAGATGCGGGGGTTGAACTCGCCGCCGCTGTCGTCATCCGAGGCGATGGAGTCCCCGGCCGGGTTCAGGACTTCCAGGAAGGGGTCCCAATCCCCCCGCGCGGCCACGTCAATGGTCACGTACTCATCGCCCGGGGAGCAGTACGTCCACTCGTCCACGCCGCCGATGTTCAGCGCGGCCTCTGCAGGGACGTCCCGCTGAAGATTCCCGCGCTTCTCCGGCGTTGCCTCGTGGGGGGCGTAGAAGACGGCGCTGGCCAGGACGGCATCCACCTGCGGCCAGACCGCCTCCCACTGGTCCGCCGGGGATGCGGCCAGCATCAGGGCGACGATTTCTTCGTCCGCGTAGGCGGCCAGATACCCTTTCAGGGAGACACCCATCTCCGTCCATCCCAGGGGGACGCCGACACCCTCCTGGCGGGCGAAGCGGCGAGTCTCCACCTCTCCGACCTCGGCGTCCTGCTGGGAGCGGAAGCCCTCCAGGGTGCTTTCCAGCAGGGCGGCAGCCGTCTGCTCTTCTTTCGGGGTTGTGGCGAAGACCTCCTCCGGGCGGCCGGAGAGCACAATCATCAGCGCGCCGGAGGTCCAGTCCATCGTGTCGGCGACGTCCTGAGAGGGGGAGAGGATGATGGCGCCCTGCCGGAGGGCGGCGACCCACCCGGCGGGGTAGGCCAGGTCGTAGCCGCCGACGGGGTATTCCAGAGGGGTCATCCCCGGTACCAGCGCCGTCGGTGTGGGAGGGGGAGTGGGAGTGATCTCAGGTGTTGGGGAGAGGAAGGGCGCGGTCAGGTTACAGCCCAATCCGGCGGCCAGCAACAGGGCCACAAATCCGCATATCCAGAGATTCGGTCGTTTCATGGGACTCCCTTCGTAGTCTGGAGGGCGTGCCGGGCACGCCCTGGAATGGAGCGCAGGCCACCCGGCCTGTGCGCAGGCTGACAGCCTGCGCCACGATCAGTTCCGCTGGCCCCGGATGGCGACGATGCAGGGATTTCCGGCAGTCAACAATGACTTCACTGCAAAAACTCACCGCAGAGACGCCGAGAGCGCAGAGTTCTACATTAGCATAATCTCTGCGTACTCTGCGTCTCGGCGGTGAAATGACCTTTTTGCAGGAGACTCAACAATGGTCGTTGAAGGCCGACCACTGGCCGCAGGCCCAAAGAGGCCAACTTCAGTTGGCGCAACCGCGCCTCACCGCCAGCGCGGGACGTGGGCGAACGCCCCCATCCCGGCGTAGCGGGCCTGGTCGCCCAGTTCCTCCTCAATCCGGAGCAACTGGTTGTACTTGGCGACCCGTTCGGAGCGGCAGGGCGCGCCGGTCTTGATCTGACCGACGTTCAGCGCCACGGCCAGGTCGGCGATGGTGGCGTCTTCGGTCTCGCCGGAGCGGTGGGAGACGACCACGCCCCAGCCGGCCCGCTGGGCCATCTGGACGGCAGCGATGGTCTCGGTGAGGGTGCCAATCTGGTTGACCTTGCAGAGCAGGGCCGTGCAGGACCGCTCCCGGATGGCCCGTCGGATGCGCTCCACGTTGGTCACCAGCAGGTCATCGCCGACAATCTGGATGCGGTCGCCCAGGCGCTGCGTCATCAGCGCCCAACTCTCCCAGTCGTCCTCCGCCAGGCCGTCCTCAATGCCGATAATGGGGTACTTCTCCACCCATGCGGCGTAGAAGTCCACCATCTCGGCGCCGGTGAGGGTCCGGCCCTCTTTCTTCAGGACGTAGCGGCCGTCCTCGTAGAACTCGCTGGCGGCGGGGTCCAGGGCGATGAAAATCTGCTCGCCGGGCCGGTATCCGGCCTTCCCGATAGCCTCCAGGATGACCTCTATGGCCTCCTCGTTGGTCTTCAGGCTGGGAGCAAACCCGCCCTCGTCGCCGACGCCGGTGGAGTAGCCGCGCTTTTTGAGGACGGCCTTGAGGGCATGGTAGACCTCGCTCCCCCACCGCAGCGCCTCGGCGAAGGTCGGCGCGCCCACGGGGGCAATCATAAACTCCTGCAGGTCGGGGCCGTCCACCGCGTGCTTGCCGCCGTTGAGGATGTTCATCAGCGGCACCGGGAGGACGTGGGCGTAGACGCCGCCGATGTAGCGGTAGAGGGGCATACGCAGGGCGTTGGCGGCCGCGTGGGCCACCGCCAGCGAGACGCCCAGGATGGCGTTGGCGCCCAGCCGCTCCTTGTTGGGGGTGCCGTCCAGTTCCAGCAGATACGCGTCAATGCCCAACTGGTCGGTGGCATCCCAGCCGAAGAGTTCGTCGGCGATCAGTTCATTGACGTTCTGGACGGCCTTGAGGACTCCCTTGCCGCCGTAGCGCTGGGGGTCTTCGTCCCGCAGTTCCAGGGCCTCATGGGCGCCGGTGGAGGCTCCGGAGGGGACGGCGGCCCGTCCCCAGGAACCGTCCGCCAGCGCCACTTCCACCTCAATCGTGGGATTCCCCCGGGAATCCAGAATCTCCCGGGCGATGATTTCATCAATGGTCGTATCCATGGTGACATCTCCTTTCATAGGCATAGGGACTTCCCTTGTTGTAACTGTTCAGCCTCACCTCTCCCCCAGCGGCTTCGCCGCTACCGCCAGAGGCGGCGGGGGTGGGGTGAGGAAGCCTGAATAGGTACCCCTTGCTTACAAGTATATCACCTTTGCCCGGAACGGCAAACTGCTTCCCGGGTGTGTCCCAAAATTGCGACCTGTGCAATTACCTGACGCCATGTGCAACTTGTTTTTCCCAGAGGTATTTGGAGCCCTTTGGGGCATTACGCTGGCTTGCCTCTCCCCCCGGCCCCCTCCCCGCTGCCGCTGCGCGGCGCGGGGAGGGGGAGAAATGAGGGGGTTTGGGGGCGGCGGCGAAGCCGCCGCCCCCAAACCCCACTCTCTTCCCCCCTTCTCTCCCCGCAGCGGGGAGAGAAGGGGGGCCAGGGGGGATGAGAGGGGTCAACGGGAAGTCGCCGGGAGCGTCTTCCATCCAACCATCAGGTAGCCAGACCCCCATAATGGGATGTCTGAACGAAGTTCTTAAAGTTCATCAATCGGCTAAGGCTGATATAAGGGGTGTCGGCGGAGGCCGACACCTGGCACGAAGTGCCCAGACAGGACGATTTCAATCGGCTAAACTTCTTTGACAAATCCCCCGTCTGCGCTATACTGATATGTCAAACCACTGCTGACCCATACACCTATGACCGGCACGAAGTCCCCCCTCCTGATGATAGACGACGTCCTTTCCATGGTCCGGGACGGCCCGGAGGCCCGGGACCTGATCGCGCGCGCCTACGAGTTCGCCGCCCAGGCCCACGAGGGCCAGTACCGGAGGTCCGGCGAGCCCTACATCCAGCACGCGCTGGCCGTCGCCGCGCTGCTGGGCGAACTGCGGATGGATGCCGAAACGGTCGCGGCCGGCCTCCTCCACGACGTGGTGGAGGACCAGGGCGTCCCGCTGGAGGAACTGGAGAAACGGTTCGGCCCGGAGGTGGCCCGCATGGTGGACGGGGTGACCAAACTGGGGCGGGCCAACGAACTGGGCCGGCTGCGGGAGGGGGAACGGGACGAGCGGGAACTGGAGAGTCTGCGCAAATTCTTCCTGGCGACGGCCCGGGACGCGCGGGTGATGCTCATCAAACTGGCCGACCGGCTGCACAACATGCGCACGCTGGATGCCCTGCCGCCGGAGCGCCAGCAGCGCATCGCCCGTCAGACCATGGACATCTACGCGCCGCTGGCGAACCGACTGGGCATCTGGCGCTGGAAGGGGGAACTGGAAGACCTGGCCTTCCGGTACCTCCAGCCGGACATCTACTTTGAAATCGTCCGGGAACTGGAGGCCCGGGCACCGGAACGGGAGGCCGACATTGAAAAACACATCGCCCTCCTCCGGCACCACCTCCGACTGGAAGGGATCAACGCCCAGATTACGGGCCGGTCCAAGCACATCTACAGCATCTACCGCAAAATGCAGCGCAAGCAAATCCCCCTGGAACGGGTCTACGACATCCGCGCCATCCGGGCCATCGTGGACACCGTCCCCGACTGCTACCACGCCCTGGGCGTCGTCCACAACCTCTGGACCCCCATCCCCGGCGAATTTGACGACTACATCGCCCGTCCCAAAGAGAACATGTACCAGTCCCTCCACACCGCCGTGGTGGGCATCGGCGGGAAAGTCCTGGAAGTGCAGATTCGCACCCACTACATGCACCGGATTGCCGAATACGGTATCGCCGCCCACTGGCGGTACAAGGAGGGGGCCCGACAGGACCGGGTGTTTGAGGAGAAAATCGCCGCCCTGCGCGCCCAGATTGAGGCCCGCAGCGAGGCGGAGGACGCCGGGGAGTTCGTGGAGGCCGTCCAGACCGACATCTTTGAGGACCGGGTGTACGTCTTCACCCCCAAAGGCAAGGTGGTGGACCTGCCCGCCGGGGCGACGCCCATAGACTTCGCCTACGCCATCCACACCGAAATCGGCCACCGCTGCCGGGGCGCCAAAGTCAACGGGCGGTGGGTGCCCCTGGATTACATCCTCAAGACCGGTGACCAGGTGGAAATCATCACGGCGAAGCGGGGCGGTCCCAGCCGGGACTGGCTGAATCCGGCGCTGGGGTACGTCAAAACCGCCCGTGCCCGTAACAAAATCCGCCAGTGGTTTCGGCGGCAGGACCGGGAGCAGAACATCGCTTCGGGGCGGGCCATCCTGGAGCGGGAACTGAAACGGCTGGGGCTGGGCGACCTTTCCCACGAGACGGTGGCGGCCCTCTTCGGCTACGAGAAGGTGGATGACTTCCTGGCCGCCATTGGCTTCGGAGACATCAACAGCCAGCAGATTGCGGCGAAAGTGGTGGAGGCCCGACAGCAGGCCCAGCCGGAGCCGGAACTCCCGCCCCCGGCCCCGATTCCCGCTCCGGTCTCCCACGAGGTCCACGTCCTGGGCACCGGCGGCCTGCTGACCCGGCTGGCCCGCTGCTGTCACCCCCTCCCCAACGAGCCCATCATCGGGTACGTCACCCAGGGGCACGGGATCACCGTCCACCGGCGAGATTGCCCCAACATCCTGAACCTGCGCCACCCCGAACGGCTGATAGAAGTGGCGTGGGGCACCGAGAAGCAGACCTTCCCGGTGCTGGTCTCCGTGGTGGCCTACGACCGGACGGGGTTACTTCGGGACATCAGCGATGTATTGGCCAAAGAAGGGGTGAACATTGCGGGGGTGAACGTGGGGCGGCAGCAGAACCTGACCACTCTCTACCTCACCCTGGAGGTCACCGACATCGGCCAGTTGGGCCGGGTCCTGGCCCGCATCTCCAAAGTCCCCAACGTGATAGAGGCCCAGCGGCAGACGAGGTAATTCGTGATTCGTGATTGCTGATTCGTGATTGCTGATTCGTGATTGCTGATTCGTGATTCGTGATTCGTGAATTCGTGTATTCGTGCCCTATTCGTGTACGGCCCCCGACCAGAACGGCGGGCGTTCCATCCGCCAGAGCCCCCAGGCCCCTAACAGCGCGGCTGCGCCCCCCACGATGTACCCCTCCACCACCGACGCGCGGGTGACGAAGACCGCCAGCAGCCCCAGCACGAACGACACCACATAGAGCGTCAGCACGGCCTCCCGCTGGGAGAGCCCCGCCGCCACCAGCCGGTGGGAGACGTGGTCTTTACCCGGCGTCGTCAGCGGGTTTTTCCCCCGGCGCAGGCGGGACAGGGTGACCAGCGCGGTGTCAAAAATAGGGAGCCCCAGCACCAGCACCGGCACCATCCAGGTGACGAAGGTGACGTTTTCCGGGAACCGGAGTTTGATCCCAATGGCCGCCAGCATGAAGCCCAGGAAAAGGGCGCCCGAATCGCCCATAAAGATGCTGGCGGGGTTCAGGTTGTAGAAAAGGAAGCCCAGACAGGCCGCCAAAACCGCTACGGCCAGTGCCCCCACCAGGTACTGCCCGCTGAAGGAGCACATCAGCGCGAAGTGGGCCGCCGCGATGGCCGCGACCCCGCCCGCCAGCCCGTCCATGTTGTCCAGCAGGTTAATGGCGTTGGTGATGTAGACCACCCAGAAAACGGTCAGCAGGAAATCCGCCACCGGCTGGCCGAACGTGCCCACGCGGACGCCCGTGGCCCAGAGGAGAAGGGCTGCCAGAACCTGCCCGACCAGTTTCACCGCCGGGCGCAGCCCCCAGCGGTCATCCACCAGCCCCATGAACGAAACAGCAGTGGCACCGATGATAATGGAGCCGAACTGGGCGAAGTTATACCGCTCGCCCAGCGCGATGGCCGCTGCCAGCACGGCCAGATAGATGGCGACGCCGCCCAGGCGCGGGACAGGGGTACGGTGCACCTTACGGGCCGAGGGCTGGTCTATGATGCCCAGGTGGGGGGCCAGATAGCGGGCCAGGGGGGTCAGCGCGATGCTCAGCACCAGCGCGCCCGCGAAAACGAGGAGATATGCGGTCATCGGAACAGACTCCAGTGTTGCTCCCGTAGCATCAAAGCCCGACTAAAGCGTCGGGCTTATATTGCAAAGCCCCTTCGGGGCTCAAAACAGCCCGCAGGCCTCGGCCCCGAGGGCCTTCGGCCCGAGGGGGCTTTGCCCAATCAGCCCGACGGTTTACCGTGGGGCTCAAATTGATGTCAATGGGCGACCGCAAGGGTCGCCCCTACAGGCACACCAGGCCCTGCTGCCATGCCCATTCCGTCAACCCCTGTGCCCTGCCTTCTTCTGAAGGCGCAGCCGCTGGGGGGTGGGGATGGGGATACGGTCGGCGAAGGCCGACCTCATCGCCGTCCTGCCCTGTAGCGCAGGATTCATCCTGCCCATGCTACCCTCCGCCGACTGGCGGGAACAGGCCGACCTCATCGCCGTCCTGCCCGTAGCGCAGGATTTATCCTGCTCGGACTCATCCTGCCCATGCTACCCTCCGCCGACCGGCGGGAACAGGCCGACCTCATCACCGTCCTGCCCGTAGCGCAGGATTTATCCTGCTCGGACTCATCCTGCCCATGCTACCCTCCGCCAACCGGCGGGAACAGGCCGACCTCATCGCCGTCCTGCCCGTAGCGCAGGATTCATCCTGCCCATTCTACCCTCCGCCGACCGGCGGGAACAGGCCGACCTCATCACCGTCGGCCAGGGGGTGGGAATCATCCCGGGCGATGCCGTTGACAAACGCGACCCGCACATGGTCGGCGGGCAGGCCCAGATGCTGGACCAGTTGCCCCACTGTCGCCCCGTCCGGGAGTTCCACATCCATCCCCTCGCCGATTCCCAGTTCAGGGTAATACCGTCGCAGAGTGGCGAAAACTTTTACGTTAACCCGGATCATCGGCGCTCCTATTTACGCTGCCCCGCAGGGTGCTTCTGCGCTTCGGGAAGGCCGGATGAGTCCCAGCCGCCGCAGCACCTTCGCCGGGGTGACCCGCCGGATTCGCCGCCATTGCCGTCGGGCCCAGCGCCGGAACGCGTTCCACGGCTTACGCCGCTGGCTCTCCGCCATCGCCCACCGCAGAAACTCGTAGTCCTGCCCCCGAATCTTCGGCTCCGTGGGATTGCGTCGGTAGGAGTCGTAGTCGGTAATACGGCTCAGGTCGTGCTCCACCACGAAGTCGTAGAGGTCGGTCCCGGGATGCGGCGTGAAGAAGGCCGGACTGTAGTAATCCGGGTCTATCTCCTTCATCATCCGCACCGTCTCCATCACCTCTTCCTTCGTCTCGGTGGGCAGGCCCATCATGTAGTTGGCCCAGATGGCAATGCCGTACTTCTTACAGATGCGGGCCGCTTCCAGATTCTGGGCCACCGTAGTCCCCTTGCGGATGAACTTGAGCACCCGGTTGCTGCCGCTCTCAAAGCCGATGAAGTACCCCCGCAGGCCGGCCCGCACCATCCGCTCTACCATGTCCTCGTGCTTCACCACGATGTCCGCCCGGGTCTGACAGAAGAAGGGCAGGTTGAACCCCTCGGCGATGTACCGCTCGGTGAACTCCATCACCCATTCCCGGTCCTCGGTCAGACAGTCGTCGTGGAACATAAAGGAAGCCAGATGGTAGCGGTCCACCAGGTACCGCAGTTCCGCCAGGACGTTATCCACGCTGCGGCGGCGCACCCGTTTGCCGAAGAGGTAGTCCTCCCCGGGCTTGCAGAAGGTACAGTTGTAGATGCAGCCCCGCCCGGCGATGATGGTGGCGAAGGGCGGGGGGAGTTCCTCCACGAAGGGCACTTCCGGGGAATCCAGGTCGTAGCCCCACTTCTTCCACTCTTCCAGGAAGAGGTCCCGGTCGCTGAAGGGGATGGCGTCCAGGTCCGGCGGCTCTCCGCGCAGCACCCGATGCGGCGGACGACGGCCCTCGGCGATGGCCTGCAGCAACTGGGGGAACGTGATTTCGCCCTCACCGGTCACCAGGTAGTCCACGTGGGGGATGCGCAGACTGTCCTGCAGGGCGATGGTGACGTGGGGCCCGCCGATGACGGTGATAACATCGGGCAGGACCTCCCTGGCGATAGCGACGGCCTGGCGGGCGGGGTTGTAGTCCACGCTCATCATCGTGACCCCGACCACGTCGGGGGCACGCTCCGCCAGGACTTCCCGGAACTGGTCCCAGCCGGAGAGGGCGCGCAGGTCAATCAGGTCTACCTCAAACCCCTGCGCTTTGGCGGCCGCGCTCAGAGACGCCAGACCATGGGAAATCCAGCCAGCGTCCATCCCCTGCTTGAGGGAATTCCAACCGCGGCCGGCGATACCAGGATAAATGAAAGTGGTTTTCAGGCTCATGGTGAAGATCGCACAACGGTGAAACCTTGCTGGCTTCGCCTTTCCCTGCCGTCATTGGGCAGATAGGAATTTCGGGCGGATGGCTTCACCATCCGCCCGAAATTCTCCACCGGCAAGACCGACAGGAAGCAACAGAGGCCATCTCCGGCGGAGCGCGAAGCCCCTGCGACAAACAGCAACACTATCCCACAGGCAGGGCGAATGCCTGTGTTTTTCGGAGATACTGCTGGACTTCAGCCTTCCGGCAGAGCAAGGCGATAAACGCAATGTTCGTCGCCAGTGGCAATCTGCTGGACGCGCTCCGGCTCCACACCGGTCACCAGGGCGATCAGGCGGGTATCCACTTTGCAGGGCAGGCCATGGCGCCGGGCAACTCGCTCGTAAGGGCAGTTCGCGACCACAATCCGGTATCCGCCCTCTTCCTCCTGAGCCGTCGCCAGGTAGCCCAACCCGTTCAGGAACTCCAGGAGGGCTCCCAAACGAGTGCCCAGGTCGCCTTCAGCCGATACCTGGCGGGCCATCCGCTCAGCGACCCCGTTGATGACGGCGTCCAACTCCTCGGGCGACATCCGGGCTTCCAGTTCCTCCAGCAGGGCGTCGGTCAGCCGGTCATACTTTTTCGGGAAGAGTTCCTCCGTCTCACCCGCCAGCCGGTAGACATGCTGTGGGCGACCCGGACCCGCCTTGCGGAGAATCTGCGGCGGCCCAATCAGCCCATCCCGGTAGAGGACATCCAGGTGGTGCCGAATGGTCACGGCGGTCAACCCCAACTCGCGAGTCAGTTCGTTCACCGTGGCCTGACCGCGCATCTTGATAATTTCCAGGATTCGCTGTCTGGTCTCTTGCATGGCCTACCTCCTGATTTTCATGATACCATATTGCCAAAATTTTGTCAAACTCCAAATCGTCATTATGTTGGGGGCAGCAGCCAGGCCACTCCTGTAGCAGGGGGCGCTGTCAGTCTGGCAGCAGAATCCCGCGGAAGTGTGCCAGGAGTCGTGAGAGCAGAAGGTCTACCCGGCCATAGCGTCTTCCCGTAGCAGTGCTGAAATAGCGCTCCGGCTCCCGCAAGCAGGTCCGCAGGATACGGATGCCCTTCGGGTCCAGCCCATGATGGGCCATCAGTAAACAATCGTCACCTACATATTCCACATATTCCGCCAGCAGTGCCAGTTCCTCTTCGGTTATCTCAAACCGTTGCAGTTCACGAGGACGCCCGGCGCACTCCACCCGCTGGTAAATCGGGGTTAGCGATGGCCCGGGGCGCGCGATTTCGTGCCCGGCCCCCCGGCGCTTCTCCTGGCTCAGGTTCTGGATGACCGTGTGCAACGCAACGCGGTTGGTGCCAAAAATGAAGAGGGTCTCCAGAGGAGAGACTTGCCCGCCCAGGCGGTGGAAGGTGCCAGGGTCTATGAGGCCAGCGCTGTGGAGGTTGAGCAGTCGCTTGCGCTGACCCGGCACAGGCTCTATCCGCACGCCCCGCCCCACCGACTGGAGGATGAATTTCCTGGCCTCTGTGCCCGTACCGATGTTGATGTAAGTAATGACATTGGGACGGTTGGAGTCCCAGCCCTCGTAGAAACTTCGGGAGCCCATCAGGATGTTGATCGCGGAATCGTCTTCGTTCAAACGCCGGAAAAAGCCCTCGTCCTCAAACCCCTCAACCACCTCGTAGCCAGCCAGTTCTTCCTTCAGCCACCCGGAGATGTCGCCGATTTTGACCAGAGCGAAGGGCTGATCGGCGCTCTTCAGTTTGAAGGCCATCTCCTGGCGATTGGAGGGCCGGATCATGACCTCGGTGATGCCCGGAGAGGGAGCATTGTAGACCAGACGCAGGAGCATTTCCGGTGTAATGGCATCCAGAAGCGAGCGGTCAGCCTGAAAATGCCCCCCCTCAAACAGAAATTCCGGCCCCTCTTCCAGTTCAGCCCACAGTTCCTCCCGCGCCTGTTCCCATGCGGCAGTATCTATCCGACCCCGACCGATACGCTCCATTTCGCGGAAAAAGAGTTTCAGGTCCGCATCCTGAACATTGACCGAGTTGACCAGGGCTAATAAAAGAGGGCGGTGGTAAAAGCGGCCGTACTGCGACAAATACTCAAAGGTCTGGCGCACATATGCCAGCATCAACAGGGCTTTGAGCACAACCCGCTGCTTCTCCACACCGGTGTAATCCTCCTGATCCCGGAACGCCCGATTCTCCTGCCTGAGAATGGCGATGTGCTTACCGTACCCCTCCTCCACAAAGCGGGCCAGGTTGAAGTCGTAGACGGTTGTCACAATGTCGCGAGGGTCGGTGAACGTCGCGGAGAAGTTGAAGAGGAAGCCGTTGCGGGAAAGGATGCTGTAGATGTGCTGGCGTTTGGAATCCTCTTTGTCGCCCTTGTGCGCTTCATCCAGGAGGACGTACCAGCGTCCTCCGTTGTCGTAGTTCCGAAAATCAACAATCCGTTCCTTCTGCTCGTCGCTGAGGTTGTCGGAACGGTAATAGAAGACCACCAGTTCCGGCCCCCGGGCCCCCAGAATGCCGCTCCGTTTGATTTCGGGGTACGTCCTGAGGTCCACCAGACGGATGTAGAGGCCATGCCGTCCTTCGTTAAATTCATCCACATGGGCCTTCATCTGCGCCAGAAGGTCATCGCGGGCAGTGAGCAGCAGGAGGTCATGCCGGGGGATTTCGCCCTGTTCCATCAGACGCCAGAGGAGTTCCAGCAATTTAACCAGCACCAGGCTCTTGCCACTGCCGGTCGCCATCCAGAAGCCCATGCGGTTGATCAAATGCCGGTAGGGGATCACATCTCCCTCCGGCGAATAGTAACTCTCCAGCAAATGGCGAATCTCCCGCCTCTGCCCGTCCAGCGGGATATCCAGATTTTCTTCCAGACCGTTGTCAACATACCATTGCCAGAGGGCTTCCTTCCGAAAGGCGTTGATCTCTGCCGGTTCGCCCTCCCAATAATCGGCAATCTCCTCGTAGTACTTCCAGAGGGCCTTCAGGGCGTACTGAAGCGCTTCCTGCTGGTAGTCCCACAGACGCTTGGCGCGAGAAAAGGTCTCCAGGTTGAAGGTGGTCCACGCAGGAGGCAGGTCAGCAAAAGCCATGTTGGAGAGAATGTCCTGAAGGACCGGCATACGCGACTACACCACTACACTCAGGGCTTGAGGAATAACCTCCAGGTCCAGTTCCCGCACATCCAGCGCGAGAGTCTCCCCATCGGCGTGGACGACCTGCGTCCCGTCCCGAACCGTCACCCGCACCCGCCGGGAGCGGGCCATCGTCACCCGGGGGTCCCCGACCTGGGTCCCCTTCATAAACCGGGGGACAAAGGAGAGCATCTCCAGTTGGCTCATCTTCTTACCGATGCACAGGTCAAAGAGGCCATCATCGGGCCGGGAGAAAGGGGTCATCAGGAAACCGCCGCCCATCCGCCGCCCGTTCATCACCGAAATCATCAGCGCGGGCTGCTCCAGCGTCTGATCGTCCAGTTCTATGCGGGTCAGGGGAGCCCGGTAGTAGAAGAGTAAGGTGCGCAGGACGGCGATGAGATAAACCAGGAATCCCCGCAGACGTTGCAGGCGGGAAGCGACCACGTTGACGGCGGCGTCAAAACCGATGCCGATGCCGTTTCCGAAATAGCGGAACCCCAGAGCGTGCCCCACGTCCACCCGGCGGGCCCGCCCCCGGGCCAGCGCCGCGCAGCCCTCTTCCAGGTCCAGTGGGATGCCCATCCCGTAGGCGAAGTCGTTGCCGGTGCCCACGCAGAGCACCCCCATCGCCGCCTCGCCCTCTCCGGCCTCCCGCGCCGCCATCAGCCCGTTCAGGACCTCGTTGGACGTCCCATCGCCGCCCACCGCGACGACGGTCCGGTAACCGCTCACCACTGCCTGGCGGGCCAGTTCTGCCGCGTGCCAGGGCCGCTCCGTCCGCACCAGGTCAAACGACAGGCCGTGCTCCCGCAGCAACCGGACGATGCGCGGAATGACCCGCTCCCCCGCCCCTCGCCCGGCAATCGGATTGACAATCACCAGTTGATCGGCCATCCTCCTGAGCACCTCCCGAGAGTTTCCTCATAGGAGATAAACCCCGGACCGGGCAGAAAGATACGAGCACCTTTGACCCCCTCATCCCGCCTTTCCCCCCTTTCCCCTTCCCCCCCGAAACGGGGGCGAAGGGGGAAGAAGAGGGGGTTTGGGGGCGGCGGCTTCGCCGCCGCCCCCAAACCCCCATAATCCCCCCCTCCCGCGCTCTCTGCGATTACAAGTAAATATCCAGAATATCCCGCAGCATCGTCGCCGCCGAGGGGAGCGGCGTCGGCTCGTCAATCGCGGCCATAATGGTCCCGTAGATGTCGGTGTGGTAGATGACGCCCATCTGCTTGCGGCCCAAGCGGGCCAGGAAGTGGTCACCAGGCAGGGGAACAGGGGCCACCCGCATAGATACCGCCCCATCGGGGAGACGGTCCGCCGTCGCCAGCAGTTTGTAGACCCGCCCCTCCCGCCGCGCGGCCACCACGTCGGCGCCGCTCAGGGCCGTGATGCCCGTCCGCTCCACCTCCTCCAGACGGGCCGGATACCCCATCACCCCGTTGACCAGGATGACCAGTTTCGCCGCTGCGTCCCAGCCATCCAGGTCAAAGGACGGGTCCGCTTCCAGGACACCCTCGGCGCGGGCGCGGGCCTGTGCCTCCTCCCACGACAGGCCCTCCGCCAGAAGTTCCAGGACGTAGCCGGTGCAGAGATTGGGGACAGCCTCTATGCGGTGGACGGTCGCGCCCCGAAGGTCGCGCTGGCCGATGTAGAGGGCCGGGAGCCCTCCGGCGACGGTGCCGTCAAAGCGGAGTTGGACCCCCCGGCGGGCCGCCCGGTCGTGGAGTTCCCGGTAGGCCAGCACCAGCGGCCCCTTGTTGGGGGTGACCACGTGCATCCCCCGGTCCAGCGCCATCCGGACATGGGTGAGGCCCGGTTCGGCCCCCTGTCGCAGATTGACCGGAGACGCCTCACAGAGCAGGTCCGCATCGGCCTGGGCGATCAGTTCGGCAGCGGGCCGACCGGGCCGTCCGCCGGGCATGTCGGCAACAGAACGACCGGCATCCTTCAATGCGGCGACACGGGCCGGGTCCAGCCCGGCGGGGTCGTAGGCCCATCCCCGGCTGTCGGCGGCGCCGACCAGGACCAGGCGCAGGCCGTAGCGGGCCTCCACCTCCGGCCCCTTCTGGACCAGCAGGTCGCAGAACCGCCGCCCCAGATTCCCCAGCCCGACCAGGAGCAGACGGACAGTGGTGGGGACGGACACCGTCAGCCTCCCAGAGCGGCCTCCCGGCCCAGACGGAACGCGGTCCGGTTGGCCTCGGCGTAGCGCGGGGGGACGCGCCGGACAACGGCTTCCTCCCAGACTTCCGGCGGGGTCTCCAGCAGGGCCGAAAGGGCGCCGAGAATGACGCTGTTGACGGCGCGGGTCGTCCCGGCCCGTTCGGCCAGGCCCAGTCCGTCCACCACGACCACCCGCGCGGCCCGGCGGCGCAGCGCCTCCAGAAGGGATTCCTCGTCCGGATAGACCGCGTTCCCCACGGTCACCGACATCGGGGCCATCTTCTGGCGGTTGACGACGACGCTCCCGCCCGGCCGCAGCCACTCTATCCAGCGGGCCGCCTCCAGGAGTTCAAAGGCCACCAGGACGTCCACCGTGCCCTGCTCGGCAATCGGGGCCCCGACGCGCTCCCCCCAGCGGACGTGGCTCTCCACCACCCCACCCCGCTGGGCGAACCCGTGCACCTCGGACTTCTTGGCCTCCAGGCCCAGGTCCAGCCCGACCTGCGCGGCGATGTCCGAAGCGGTCAGCACCCCCTGACCGCCGACGCCGACAAAGAGCAAATTCAGCGATTTCGCGGGCATTCTAACCTCCAGAGATGCCGGATGAATCCTGCGCTACGTTACCGGTAACGAGTCGCCAGGTACTCCAGCAAAACGGTTTTCTCTTCCGCCGTCAGTCGGGCCCCGCGCCCAGTCATCCGGAAGACGGTCTGCTCCCATTCTTCTGCGGACTTGTGGGCGCTTTCCACGCGCTCCAGAGTATGGCAGACCGTGCACCGTTCCCGGAGCAAAGTCGCCCCATCAGCCGCTGGGGCCTGGGTGGGAGACGGCGTCTCCGTCCGGCCACCGTCACACGCGGCCAGCACTCCCGCCATCACTACCACCAACACAACAACCCACAGGGAAAACCTGCCCTTCATCACTCCCCCTTTCACGCTTCACGTTTTACGTTTTACGTTTCACGTTTCACGTTTCACGTTAATAGTACCTTCTCGCCATCGCCGTCGGCACATCGGTCAGGACGGCGCCGACGACCCGCACGTGGGCCCGTTCCAGAAGTTCCCGGGCCTGGCGGGCGTGCTCGCGGCGGGTGCGCCCGGCGGCGACCACCAGGAGCACCCCGTCCACCTTCATCCCCAGCACTGCCGCGTCGGTGACCGCAATGACCGGTGGGGCGTCAAAGAGAAGAATGTCGGCCCGGGAGCGCAGGACGGCGATGATTTCCTCCATCCGGCGGGAGCCCAGCAGGTCGGCCGGGTTGGGGGGAAGAGGGCCGCTGGGGAGCAGCCAGAGGTTCTCCACGCCGACCTCCACCAGCGGGGGGTTGGCCCGCGCCTGGGGGTCCACGAACATCGTCGTCAGCCCCCGCTCGTTGGAGACGCCGAAAATCTCGTGCAGGACGGGCCGCCGCAGGTCCGCGTCCACCACAATCGTCCGGTGTTCCCCCTGGGCCATCGTCACGGCCAGGTTCGCCGCCGCGACCGACTTCCCCTCCCCGGGGGCCGGCGAAGTGACCACCAGCGTCTCAATCGGGTGGTCCAGACCGGCGAAAGTCAGGTTGGTCCGCAGGGTCCGATAGGCCTCTGCGGCCGGTGAACGGGGGTCGGTGAGAGTAATCAGTTGCGGTTTGCTCATCGCTCGTCTCCCATCGGTTAATCGGTCGGGGGGACCGTCCCCAAAACGGTCAGGCCCAGCCACTGCTCCACGTCGTCGGGAGTGCGGATGACGCCCGATTCGGCCCATTCCAGGAAAAAGACGATGACGAAGGCGATAATCAGGCCGAGAATGGCCCCGGCGATAGCCATAATGGACAGGCGTGGGGGCCAGGTCTGGGAGTATATGGGCTCGTCCCGCAGTTCGGCAAAGACCCGGTCTTCCTTGCGCTGTTTCTGGTTTTCCTGATCGCGCCACTCCACCAGCAGTTCGGCCCAGGTTTTGGCGATGCGGTTGGCCTCTTCGCCGTCTGTGTCCTCAACCTCAATCCGGATAATCATCCGGTCGTCCTCGGCGGCGAAGCGGGCGTTGGCCCGTAACTCCTCGGGCGTCATATCCAGTTGCAGGCGGGTGAGCACTTCCTGGGCCCACTTGTTGGAGTCGGCGATGCTCATGTAGGACCGCAGCAGCGTCTTGGCGGACTGGGTGAGGCCGAAGTCGGGCCGGGCCGGCTGGATGAGGACCTCGGCGGTGGACTGATAGACGGGGGTCTGGAGACGACTGAAAGCCACAGCACTGACCGCCGTCACCAGCACCGCCACCACGATAATCCACCATCGCTTGCGCAGGATGCGGAGATACTGCGAAAGTTCCATCGGGTTCACCTCCTTCCAGGTGGGCTTATTTTACCACGAGGCACCCATTCCGCCAACTGCAATTTGTAGGACAACTGCGAGCAGTTGTCCTACAATTCGGTTGCCTCTCCCGCCATTTTGGGGTATACTCTTCCCGCGATGGACTTCTTGGACAAAACGTGGGCGATTGTCGTCAAAGACGTGGCGGCGGAGTGGCACACCCGGGAGATGATCAGCGCCATGCTGGTCTTCGCGGTGCTGGCGCTCCTGGTCTTCAGTTTCGCCCTGGACCTGCGCGGGGCGACCGCCCGCGCCGCCGCGCCGGGCGTCCTCTGGGCTACCGTCGCCTTCGCCGGCACCCTGGGCCTGAGCCGCTCGCTGGTCCGGGAGCAGCAGACCGGCTGCATAGACGGCCTGTTGCTGGCGCCGGTGGACCGGACGGCCATATTCTTCGGCAAGGCGTTGGGGAACCTGTTCTTTATGCTCATCGTGGAAGTCATTCTGCTTCCCCTGTTTGCCGGACTGTTCAACGTCCCACTGCTGCGCCCGGAGGTGCTGCTGGTGACGATGCTGGGGACGGTGGGGTACGCCGCCGTGGGGACGCTGCTGGCAGCGATGGCGGTGAATACCCGCGCCCGCGAGGTTCTGCTGCCTGTCCTTCTCCTCCCCCTGGCCTTCCCGGTCCTCATCGCGGCCGTCCAGACCACCGGCGCGCTGCTGGAAGGGGGGACGCTGACAGAAGCGGGCGGATGGCTCCGCCTCATCGTCGTCTATGACCTGGTGATCCTGGCCGTCGCCACACTCACATTCGGATACGTTCTGGAGGAATGAACGATGAACCGACACCGCGATCTTCCTGGCCTCATCCTGGCCCTGGCCTCGGCGGTCGCCGTGCTGACCGCCCTGGGGATGGTCTTCCTCTACGCCCCCCGGGAGGCGACGATGGGGGACGTCCAGCGCATCTTCTACTTCCACGTCTCCTCCGCCTGGGTGGGCTTCTTCGCCTTCTTCGTCACGTTTCTGGCGGGCATCCTGTACCTGATCCGGGGGGAGCGCCAGTGGGACATCCTGGCCCTCTCCTCGGTGGAGGTGGGACTGACGTTCATCACGATGGCGGTCATCACCGGCTCCCTGTGGGCGCGGCCAGTCTGGGGAACGTACTGGACCTGGGAGCCCCGGCTGACCATCTCGGCGGTCCAACTGCTCATCTACATCGCCTACGGGATGCTGCGCCGGGCGGTGGAGGGGCCGGAGCGGCAGGCCCGCTTCGCCGCCGTCTACGGCATCGTTGCTTTTGTGACGGTGCCCCTCTCCTGGTTCGCCATCCGCTGGTGGCGCACCATCCACCCGGACATCCTCACTGGTGGCGGGGAGATGACGCTGACGCCGCGCATGGTGCAGACGCTGCTGGTCTCGCTGGCGGCGTTCACCCTGCTCTATGTGACGCTGCTGCGCCAGCGGATCCGCCTGGAGCGCTTCGCCGACGCATTGGCCGCGTTAAGAATGACCCAATGACAAAATGACAAAATGACCAATGACCAATTTACCAGTTACCAATCTACCGTCTGAAGGAGGAACCATGCCGGTCTATCTGGTCGCAGCATACGCGGTTTTCTGGGGGCTGACGTTTGCCCTGGTCTTCTCCATCTGGGCCCGCCAGCGACGGCTGGAGCGGGAGTTGCAGGCCCTGCAGGCGACGCGGAAATCGGAGACCGCCCGGTGAGCGAAAGAGGGGGCTTGCGGCGGCGGCCGCCGCAAGCCCCCTCCGTCGCGATGCGGGCGGCGGCGCACCCTTCGGGTGCGCCGCCGCCCGCATCCGACCCCCATCATTCCGGCAGGCCGGAAATCTCAAAGGTGTAGCCCAGAATCGTCACCACGCAGGACGGCGCCCGGGGCCGGGCAAACTGCAGTTCCACCTCCCGCTCCTGGCCCGCCCCAATCTCCCAGGGCAGCGGCGGCGCCGCCACCTGCAACTCACCCGGGCCCGCGCGCGAACTCAGCGAAACATCCCGCTCTGTCACCGTCAACGTGGCTGAACCCCGGTTGCGCACCCGGGCGACGACATGCAGAACTTCGCCTCCCTCCCCCAGAAACGCCTGGGTAACTTCCACCTCCGCTTCTGCCGCAGCAACAGGCGGGGGAGCGTAAGAAAGGGAAAACCGGGCCCGCAGTTCGGATGCCGCCTGGGGACCGAACACCCAGGTCAGCGTGGGGCCGGAGATTGCTTCGGGAATCACGTAGGCGAATGTTCCCTCCGCCTTTCCCCCGGCGGGTATCTCCTCCGGCAACGGGCCGTTCTTCCCCTTTCCCGCCAGAGACGGAGAGGGGACGTACCGGTTGCCGTCCGTGTCCAGCAGTTCGGCCGCGAAATCGCGCGGAAAGAGAGAGGCCGTCCCGCTGTTCTCCACGCGCACTTCCACAAAAAAGGCCACCGTCCCCACCGGGAGGTCGGATAGACCCCGCTCCGCGTGTCCCTCCACGACCGTCACCCGCACGGTTCCCACCTGCACGGGCTGACCAGGGCCGGCCGTGGGACTGCTGGCCGGGGGCGTCGGTTCTACCCGCTCCCGAAAATCGGCGACTGCGGCCAGGCGCTCCCCTTCTTTTTCCAGCACGACCAGTGTCAAGCCAGGGCGCGCCTGGGAGAAGAGCGTCTCATCGCCTGGGGGGACCGTCTTCTGCCGGACCACCTGGAAGGTCAGACGGACGCCGTCAGAAAGGCGCAGCCCAATTTCATCCCCCTCCCGCAGTCCACCGACCAGTGCCCGGTTTTCGTCCGTTGGCTCCAGGGCCAGCACGTAGTGGATGACGGTGCTGTACGCCCAGAAGGCAGTGTCAGCACCGGACTTCGGCACGTTCCAGACGCCGCCTTCCACCCTTACCGGCTGCACCGGGAAGGTACGCCCGCCCACCTCCAGGGATGTGGGGATGGGCAGGGAGACCTCGGTGTTGCCGATTTCGGCCACGGGTGGCTCGGGGACGGGCAGGGGGCTGACGCCCGGGACCACCCGCGTGACGGAAAGGGGAATCCCCGCCGGACGCCGGGGGAAGAGGACGGGGCGCAGGGCCAGCAATGCGACCAGTGTGATGAGCAGAATCGCCACCCCGACCCCTCCCAGCCAGATGACCGGGGACGGAAGGCGGGAAAGAGGCCCTCGCACCGAAGAAGACGGAGGAGCAGAGACCTCCTGGGGTGCAGGAGGGGAGGGCTGAGCAGGAGAAGATGCTGGCTGGTCCATTATGGGCTTCCTGTTGGCGCCGCGATGCGGATGTAGACGCTGGCCCCCTCTCCCTCCACCACGCGGCCGATGCCCAGGTAGGGGACGACAATGCGAACGGCGCCCCGTACGGCCGCGGTGAACCGCAGCCGTCCCGCATCGTCGGTCACTCCCTCGTTGACCTGCTCGCCGGTGAGAGTGTCGTAGGCCAGGATGCGCAGCCCTGCCACCCCCTCTCCCGCCCCGGGACTGCGGTCGTTGTTGGCGTCGTAGTAGACCAGAATATCTAGCGGCACAAAGCGAGGGGCTGGTGTCGCTTCCGGGGACGGCGGCGCGGGGGTGGAGATCAGCCGCACGGAGAGTTCTCCCCCCGAGAGCGGGGTCGCGGTGGGAGGTGGAGAGGTGAACGTCTCCGGCGTGGGTGTCCAGTCTTTGGGGACCGGGGTGGCTGTGGGGGGCCGGGGCGTCGCCGTGGGTGCGGGGGTGGGCAGGCCCGGAACCTCTACGGAGCAGCGCAGGCTGTAGGTGCTGTTCTGCACCTCGGAATACGGGAACCGGCCGCCGTGTCCCACCAGAACGTAGAGCCACCCCTCGTAAGTGGAGATATAGGAAATCCGGCTCCGGTAATCCCCAGGCGTCACATCGTCGTTGCCGCCCAGGCCGTTGCGGTTATGGTCGTAGATGATGATGTTGGTATCCAGGCCGGGGGCCAGGTTCAGCGTCTCGCAGGTGTAAAGCAGACCCGGCTTCACCCAGATTTTGTAGAAATCGTTGTCCTCGGTCGCTCCGCCCCAGGGAATAAAGTTCAGGTTATCGTAGGTGATGTTGGTGGCAATGGTGGAAGCATGGTCAAAGTCGTAGTTGGGCTCAAAGCGATCTGCGCCGCTCAGCGGGGTGGGCGGGGGGGGCGTCGCCGTCCCGGTTGGGGTGGGAGAAGGCGTCGGTGTCGCCGTCGGCGCGGCCGCGTTGGCTTCCAGATGATACGTCCCACCGCTGCAGTAGTTGCTGATCTGAAAGACCTTGAAGTAGAACGGCCCTGCGGAACCCGCAACCATTGTCACGCGCGCCGAGTTGCCGTCCAGGGTGTTGGTGTCCGTCAGGATTGGCGTCCGGGCTGCATCGTAGACGATGATGCCCAGGTTGTAGTTCCCCAGGCCGTCAGGGATCGCGCTGACCTCATAGGTCCAGCCGACGACGGCGTTGTCCAGCCGGAAGTAGTCCTCCGTCGGGTTCTTCGCCTCACCGGGAGCGCCCTGTACCAGGGCCAGGCCGGTGTAGTCGGCCAGAATGGCGGCTGTATCAAAGGAATTGTTCCCCGGGATAGCATCTGTGGTGGTCACAGCCAGGGTGCATGTGATGAGGTCTACCGAGACGGCGGGCTGGAAGCGGAACGGGTCCACCCGGGCGGGCTGGGCCGCCAGAGAATCGGCTGTACGGAGGGACTGGAGGGTCAGGAGCAGGAGGGCAACGGTGACTCCCAGGATGATCCCCCCCAACTGTAACGAACGGGCTCTCGCCATCATTCCCCCTTTGGCCCGGTGGGGTCTTGGCACCCGGGCCACTTTTGTTATACCACAAAACCGGTCGGCGTCAAGTTCAGTCGTTAACGTCAGCGGTCGGCAACTATTCACGCCGATTGAAATCGTCCTTCCTGGGCACTTTGTGCCAGTTGTCGGCCTCCGCCGACAACCCTTATGGGGGCTTCTGAGAGACCGGGTCGGCGAAGGCCGACCGAAGGCCTGCGGCCCGGGAAGGGTGACGCCTCGGGCGAAGCCCCCTCGGGGCCGAGGGCTCGGCGTGGCCCTTCAGTCAGCGCCTGAATAGTTACAGCGGTCAGTTGTCAGTATCCCCAGCGCGATGGCAGTTCCCATGATGCCCAGGCCGGCCCACTGGAGGGCGGAGAGGCCACCGATGATAGGGGGCGCATCCCCCCGCAGAAACCCCAGGGCGAATTCCCCCAGGCCGTAGAGAGCCAACCAAATGGGCCCTGTAGGGGCAACCCCTCGGGGCGAGAAGCCCCCTCGGGCCGAGGCCCTTCGGGGCCGAGGGCTTCGGGGCGTGGCCCTTGCGGTTGCCCCCCTTGCGGCTACCCCCGGTGTGGTTGCCCCCGATGCGGTTGTCCGGCCCCTGCGCACCATCCAGAGGGTCAAAACCAGCATGAGGGCCCCCCACCCCATCCCCAGCACCGGCACGGCGACACGCGGCGCGCGCAGGCCGTAGAGGTCGGGGAGTTCCGCGCTGAGAGCCCAGAGCGGGCCGTCCCCGGGCCAGGTCTCCCGGCCGCAGGCGCAGCCCGCCCGCAGGCAGCCCAGATACGCCGCAATCAGCACGACCGCCGCGCCCGGTGCCAGCGTGCCCCAGAGGAGCCCGGGGGTCAGTTTCCGGAGGCGGGCCATCACCCCCGCGCCCATCGCCCCCCCGACCACGACCCCTGGCGCGGAGAGGCCGCCCTGCCAGAAAGCCAGCGCCGCCGTCGGATGCTCCCGGAAATACGGTAGATGCGCCGCGACGTAGCCCAGCCGCCCCAGGAGCAGGCCACCCACCGCCGCCGCCAGCACCCCGTCCACCACAACCATCACCGGCAGCCCGTTCCGGCGCCCGGCCCAGAGGGCCAGCGCCGTCCCCAACAGCACCCCTGCCGTCAGCGCGGCCCGGTAGTCGGGAAGGGGGAGGCGGGTGAGAAAGTCAAAAATCATAGCCGTGAGGAGTAGTCGTTAGCCGTCAGTGGTCAGTGGTCTATCGTCTGTGGTCTGTCGTCTGTGGTCTGTGGTCTATCGTCGGCCGGACAAAGATCATGACGTACTCGTGCTTGAAGATGTAGTAGCCTCCGGCCAGGGCGCGGTAGCGCCAGAGGTTGGTCCTTTTTCCCTTGCCCCGCTCGTTGCCGGTGATGTTCTTGACCACAATCGCTTTGGGCCGAAAGCCCACCCGCCCGCAGCGCTCCATACAGTAGAAACCCAGCGGGACCAGTTCGCCTTGCGCGTACTTATCGCCGATGATCAGGACGGCGAAGCGGCCCGGCGCCAGCAGGTCAAACCCGTGCCGGGCGACGGCCTCAAACCGGTCCAGAAAAGTTTCCAGGTCCGGCGCGTTGGAGAGGTCGGCGGAGAGGCCGGAGAAGCGGATAATGTCGTGGTAGGGTGGATGCAGGATGAGCAGATGCGCGCGGTCGGCGCCCATCGTCCCCAGAACCTCCCGCACCCGTCGGGCCGTCTCCTCCTGGGTGCTGTCGCCCTGCAGGATGTGGACGCGCCGGTCCAGCAGGTCCGCCGGGATTTTCCTCCGCACATAGTCCACCAGGTCGGGGTTCAACTCCACGCCGACGAAGCGGCGGTTCAGCCGCACCGCCTCTATGGCGCTCGTCCCCGACCCCAGGAACAGGTCCAGGACGACCTCGTCCTCCCGCGTGTAGCGCAGGTAAGTCTGGGTGGCAATCTGGGGGACGAAGTTGCCGTGGTAATCCAGTTGGTGTCCGCCAGTGCGGTCGCGCGCGTCAATGAGCCAGAGGGAATCCGTCCAGATGTGCTCGTACTCCCGCCAGCGGGTGAGGTCTATATCCGAATAGGGGAGACGCCGTTCCCGCCGCACAATTTCACGCCTCACGTTTCACGGACGGGGAAACAGACATCCCGTTCCTCTCGCATTTCCCGAATGACCTCTTCCGGGGACGGCAGCGGTTGCTCTTCGCGTCGGGCTGCCAGGCGGGCCCGGACTTCCCGGATTTCGCTCAGCACGTCCTGCCAGGCGGGGCGAGCCTGGGACTCCTTCAGGCATAGTGATTCGTCAACCGTGCTTTTGTGGGTCTCTGCGCTCGTCATGTTGGCAAATTCCGGCCACACAAACAAACTTGACAGACCAGCAGGTAGTTACCAGCAATCACGAATCAGCAATCACGAATCAGCAATCACAAATCAGCAATCACGAATCAGCAATCACAAATCAGCAATCACGAATCAGCAATCAGATTCTCAGCACTCGCACCTCCGCTCCGGCGGGCAGGTGGTCCACGTCCTCGGGGATAACGGCCAGACCGTCGGCCTGGACCAGCGAGGAGAGGATGCCGGAGCCCTGGTCGCCGGTGAGGGTCGCCTCCCAGCCATCGGGCGTCTCCCGCAGCCGTACCCGCAGGTAGTGGCGACGGCCGTCTTTGCGGACGATAGGGTCGGTCAGGCGGGCGCGCAGTTCGGGCCAGGGCCATTCGGTGAACCCCTGCATCTTCAGGACCGCGGGGCGGACGAAGAGTTCCGTGGCGATCATCGCCGAGACGGGGTTGCCCGGCAGGCCGACCAGCGGGACCCCGCCGACGACGCCGAAGGCCAGCGGTCGCCCCGGCTTCATGTTCAGTGACCAGAAGCGCATCTCCCCTTCCGCCGCCAGCACCTGCTTGACCAGGTCAAAATCGCCGATGGAGACGCCCCCGGACGTGACGATGAGGTCGGCCCGTTCCGCCAACGCGCGGCGGACTCCCTCCCGGATGAGGGTTTCCTCGTCGCGGGCGACACCCAGGATGAGGGGAATGCCGCCGTACCGGCGCACCTGCGCGGCGACGGTATAGGAGTTGGCGTCCCGAATCTGGCCCGGGCCGGGGGTCTCCCATGGCGGCACGACTTCGTCGCCGGTGGCCAGAATCGCCACCCGGGGCCGCCGGACCACGGCGACCTCGGTCCGGCCCAGCGCGGCCAGCATGCCAATCTCCTGCGGGCGCAGGACACGGCCCGGGGTGAGGACGACCTGGCCCGCGCGCACGTCCTCCCCGGCCTCCCGGACGTTGGCCCCGGGGCGGGTTTCCCGCAGGACCTCTATCCATTCGTCAGCCGTAGGGCAGGATGAATCCTGCACCACGCGGGTATGCTCAAAGGGGACAACGGCATCGGCCCCGGCGGGTATGGGCGCGCCGGTCATGATGCGGACCGCCGAGCCCGGCCCCACCTCCACCGGGCAGAGGCGGCCCGCCGGCGCCTCTGCGATCACCCGCAGGCGGGCCGGCACCCGGGCCACATCGGCGGCGCGGACGGCGTAGCCGTCCATCGCCGAGTTGGGGAGCGGCGGGATGTTCCGGTCCGCCACCACTTCCTCTGCCAGCACCCGTCCCAATGCCTCCAGAATGGGCACCCGCTCCGGCTCCAGTACCCGTACCGTCGCCAGAATCCGCTCCAGCGCCTCTTCCACACTCAGCACCGGTCTCCGTTCGTCCTGCATGCACTCCTTTCGTTTAAAGCCACAAAGGCACAAAGAGTGCCTTCGTGGTGAGATCAATGGTGCTCCGTATCCTCCCCCCGGGCCATCTGGACGGCGTGGGGGAGAATGGGGGCCAGGACCTCCATGCCCTCCCGCACCGCCCGGGGGCTCCCCGGCAGGTTGATGATGAGGGTCCGGCCCCGCAGTCCGGCAACACCCCGGGAGAGGACGGCCTGCGGGGTGCGGCGGTATCCCTCCCAGCGCAGCACCTCCGCCAGCCCCGGCGCCTCCCGCTCCAGGACGGCGCGCGTCGCCTCGGGAGTGTGGTCGCGCGGGGTGAAACCCGTCCCCCCGGTCGTCAGCACCACGTCCACCTGCAGGTCGTCGGCCAGGTGGACCAGGGCCTGCTGAATCTGCTCCGGCTCGTCCGGGACAATGGTCTGGGCCACCACCTCGGCGCCGGCCGCGCGCAGGAGGTCTGCCAGCAACGGCCCGCTGACGTCCTCCCGCTCCCCGGCATACCCCTTATCGCTGACGGTCACAACAGCGGCACGGAACATATAGCCTCCTGGTCGCGTATCGCGTATCGCTAATCGCGTATCGCATATCGCGTATCGCTAATCGCACATCGCGTATCGCGAATCGCTGATTGCAAAGCGCCTATCCTGCAAGCGCGGCAGGCCAATCGGGCAGGTAGTTACAGGCAAGATTGAGTCTCCTGCAAAAAGGTCATTTCACCGCCGAGACGCAGAGTACGCAGAGATTGTACTGATGTAGAACTCTGCGCTCTCGGCGTCTCTGCGGTGAGTTTTTGCAGTGAAGTCAAGATTGAGTCTCCTGCAAAAAGGTCATTTCACCGCCGAGACGCAGAGTACGCAGAGATTATACTGATGTAGAACTCTGCGCTCTCGGCGTCTCTGCGGTGAGTTTTTGCAGTGAAGTCAAGATTATTATACCCCCGGACGGCAAGGCGTCAATCGCGCGTGGTCCGTCGTCCGTCGTCTGTGGTCCGTCGTCTGTGGTCCGTCGTCCAACCATTGGCGCGCCCCGAAAAACACGGTATAATTATCCTGCCAACCCGACACCCATCTTGCATCTTGCATCCTGCATCTTGCTTCTTCCTCGGGAGGTACTATGGGAGAACGACTGCGGGTTCTGATCGCCAAGCCCGGCCTGGACGGCCACGACCGGGGCGCCAAAGTGGTTGCCCGCGCCCTGCGAGACGCCGGTATGGAGGTCATCTACACCGGCCTGCGCCAGACGCCGGAAATGATTGTGGAGGCCGCTCTGCAGGAAGATGTGGACGCGGTGGGCCTCTCCATCCTCTCCGGCGCCCACATGACCCTGGTCCCGCGCGTCATCCAGGGGCTGCGGGAGGCCGGCCTGGACCACGTCAAGGTCTTCGTCGGCGGCATTATCCCCGATGAGGACGTCTCTGCCCTGAAGGAAGCGGGCGTGGAGGCCATCTTCGGCCCCGGCACATCCACGCTGACCATCGTGGAAGCCGTCCGCCGGGCCTGCAGCGAGGGCTGACCGTGGAACTGGTCCCCCGCGTTCTGGAAGGCGACCGGCGGGCGCTGGCGCGCCTCATCTCGTTGATTGAGGACGACGGCCCCCCGGCCCGGGAGGCCCTGGCCGCCCTGCACCCGCATACCGGCCGCGCGCATGTCATCGGCGTCACCGGCGCCCCCGGCACTGGCAAGTCCACCCTGGTCAACGAACTGGCCAAGGGCTTCCGTCGGCGCGGAGCGACGGTGGGCATCGTCGCCGTGGACCCCACCAGTCCCTTCACCGGCGGCGCGCTCCTGGGCGACCGGGTGCGCATGCGGGACCTGGCGGGCGACCCCGGCATCTTCATCCGCAGCATGGCGACCCGGGGGAGTCTGGGCGGACTGGCCCGCGCCACCGGCGACGTGGTCCGAGTGCTGGACGCCGCCGGGTTCGCCGTCGTCCTGGTGGAGACGGTGGGCGTCGGGCAGGCGGAAGTGGACATCGCCCGTACCGCCCACACCACCATCGTCGTGGAGGCCCCGGGCCTGGGGGACGACGTCCAGGCGCTGAAGGCCGGCCTCATGGAGATTGCGGACATCCTGGTGGTGAACAAGGCTGACCGGCCCGGCGCCGCCCAGACGGCCCGCGCGCTGGAGATAGCGCTGGAACTGGGCCGCAACAACGCCGGGCCCGGAAAGGACGCGGCCTGGCGGCCCCCCGTCCTCAAGACCATCGCGCTGGACGGGAGCGGGGTGGCGGAGGTGCTGGAGGCCATCGCGGCCCACCGGGCCTATCTGGAATCCAGCGGCCTCTGGGCCCATCGGGAGCGGGCACGCGCCCGCGATAACCTGCTCCGTGCCCTGGAAGAGGAACTGCTGGGCCGGTTGCTGGCAGGAGTGGGAGAGGCCGCGATAGAGGACTGGGTAGACCGCATCGCCCGCCGGGAAGCAGACGTCTACACCGCCGTCCAATCCCTGATAGAGAACCGCTGACCACCGCCGAGGCGCAGAGGACGCAGCGATTGACCGAGACGGAGGATACGGATGCCTGTTCACACGTTTACCGCAATCGTACACAGAGAAGGGAATCTATACGTGGCCGAATGCCCGGAAGTCGGTACAGTCAGCCAGGGCCATACCATTGACGAAGCGATTGCCAATCTCCAGGAAGCCACTGCGCTCTACCTTGAGGAGTTCCCGCTTCCTGAAGTGAGTCGGCCACTGCTGACAACTTTTGAGGTAGCCGTCCATGCCTAAATTGCGCCGGGTATCCGGAGAGGAAGCCATCCGCGCTCTGGAGCGTTTAGGATTCGTGCGAGTCAGGCAACGTGGCAGCCACGTTGTGCTGAAGAAGCAGACGCCAGAGGGCGCGGTGGGCTGCGTGGTACCATTACACCCGGAACTTGCCATTGGTACATTGCGCGGAATTCTGCGACAGGCCCGGGTCACGCCAGAGGAATTCATGCGCAATCTGTAGAAATCCTGCTAGCCACCTGACACTTTGCTTGAGCATCTGCAAAAACTCCCCCCAAGATGTCATTGCGAGCCCCCGAAGGGGGCGAAGCAATCTCCAATAAGCCGTTTTGGAGATTGCTTCGGGCGCTCTGCGCCCTCGCAATGACCCCTCGGGAAAAACTGTCGGGTGGCTAGGAAATCCTGTGCCTTTGCTATTCGGGCCTACTGCGCCAGCCTGCTGAAACATGGCGAGCCTATCTACCAGTCTACCAATCTACTATTCTACCAGATACAATGAACATCCTGATCTCCGTTGACATGGAAGGCATCTCCGGCGTCGTGGCGATGGATCACGTCCGCCCGGAGCACAAAGAGTACGAGCGCTTCCGCAAACTGATGACCGCCGAGGCCAACGCGGCCATTGAGGGCGCGCGGGAGGGTGGCGCCACCCGCATCGTCGTCAACGACAGCCACGCCGGAATGACCAATCTCCTGATTGAGGAACTGAACCCGGCGGCGGAACTCATCTCCGGCAGCCCCAAACCGCTGGAGATGATGCAGGGCATCGGTCCGGATGTGGACGCCGTCTTCCTCATCGGTTACCACGGCGCCTCCGGCGCCGCCGGGGCAGTCCTGGAGCACACCTGGAGCCGGCGCGTCGTGGAGGCGCAACTGAACGGCCGACGGGTGGGAGAGGCCGGGTTGAACGCCGCACTGGCGGGCGGTTTCGGCGTCCCCGTCGTCCTGGTCACCGGCGACCGGGCCGTCACCGAGGAGGCCCGGGCCCTGCTGGGCGACATAGAGACCGTCGCCGTCAAAGAGGGCATCACCCGCACCGCCGCCCGCTGCATCCCCCCGGCGACGGCCCACTACCTCATCCGTCAGGCCGCCGCGCGTGCCCTGAGCCGGACCGTCCCCCCGCTGACGGTCCCCGCGCCCATCACCCTGCGGGTGGTCTTCCTGAGCGCCCTCCACGCCGACATGGCCCTGCTGGTCCCCGGCGCCCGCCGGGTGGACGGCCGCACCGTGGAGTGGACCGGGGACGACATGCCCACCGTCTACCAGGTCTGGGTGGCCATGAACGCCCTCGCCTCCACCGTGGACCGATAACCCCTTCCGCTTCACGTTTCACGTTTCACGTTTCACGCTTCACGTTTCACGCTTCACGCAATGGACATCGGCACCATCCAACCCGTCACCATTGAAGACGAGATGCGCCGCGCGTACCTGGACTACGCGATGAGCGTCATCATCGCGCGGGCATTGCCCGACGTCCGGGACGGCCTCAAGCCGGTCCAGCGGCGCATCCTCTACGCCATGCACGAACTGGGCCTGCACCCCGGCGCCCCCTACAAAAAGTCCGCCCGCATCGTCGGCGAGGTCCTGGGCAAGTACCACCCCCACGGCGACGCCGCCGTCTACGAGGCCATGGCCCGTATGGCCCAGGACTTCTCCCTGCGCTACCCGCTGGTGGACGGACAGGGCAACTTCGGCTCGGTGGACGGCGACAGCCCGGCCGCGATGCGCTACACCGAGGCCCGCCTGGCCCCTATCGCCGCCGAGATGCTGAACGACCTGGATAAGGACACGGTGGACTGGGTGGACAACTTTGACGGGACGCTCCAGGAGCCCGCCGTCCTCCCGGCCCGCCTCCCCAACCTGCTGGTGAACGGCTCCTCGGGCATCGCCGTCGGCATGGCCACCTCTATCCCGCCCCACAACCTGAGCGAGGTCTGCGACGCCATCGCCTACCTGGTGGACCACTGGGAGGAACGGGATGAGGTCACCGTAGAGGACCTGATGCAGTTTCTCCCCGGCCCCGACTTCCCTACCGGCGGCGTCATCCTGGGCGGCGAGGAGTTGGTCCAGGCCTACGCCACGGGCCGGGGCCTCATCACCGTCCGCGCCCAGGCCCACGTGGAGGAGACCAACGGCGGGCGCCACCGCATCGTCATCACCGAAATCCCCTACCAGGTCAATAAGAGCGCGCTGCTGGAACGGATTGCCGAACTGGCGCGCGACGGCCGTCTGGAGGACATCTCCGACCTGCGGGACGAATCCGACCGGCGGGGGATGAGCATCGTCATAGAACTCCGGCGCGGGGCCCAGCCGAAGACCGTCCTCAACCGCCTCTTCAAATACACCGCGCTCCAGTCCACCTTCAGCGTCCAGTTGCTGGCCCTGGTGGACGGTGAGCCGCGCCTGCTCACCCTCAAACGGGCGCTGGAACTCTACGTGGAGCACCGGCGGGAGGTCATCGTCCGCCGCAGCCGGTACGAACTGGCGAAGGCGCAGGCGCGGGCACACATCCTGGAAGGGCTGAAAATCGCGCTGGACCACCTGGACGCCGTCATCCAGACCATCCGCCAGTCGCCGGACGTGGAGACGGCGCGGGTCCGGCTCATGGAGCGCTTCCACCTGACGGAGGTCCAGGCCCAGGCGATTCTGGACATGCCCCTGCGGCGGCTGGCCGCGCTGGAGCGCCAGAAGATAGACGACGAGTACGAAGAACTGATCCGCCGTATCGCCTACCTGGAGGACCTGCTGGCCTCTCCGCGCAAAATCCTGGGCGTCATCCGCACCGACCTGGAAGAGTTGAAGAAAACGTACGGCGACCCCCGGCGCACGGCCATCATCCACGGCGTGGAGGCCGAGTTTGAGGAGGAGGAACTGGTCGCGGAGGAGGCTGTCCTGGTCATCATCACTCAGCGCGGCTACATCAAGCGGGTGCCGGAGCGGCTCTTCCGGGCCCAGGCCCGGGGCGGGCGCGGCGTCATCGGCATCCAGACGAAGGAGGAGGACTCCGTCCTCTATCTCCTGGCGGCCCGGACAACGGACACCCTGCTCTTCTTCACCAACCGGGGGAAGGTCTACGCAGAGCGGGTCTACCAGATACCGTCCGCCGACCGGACGGCCCAGGGCGTCCTGCTGGCGGGAATGCTGGCGCTGGACGCGGGGGAGCAGGTGACGGCCGCGCTGGCCGTGCGGGACTTCTCCGAGGGCTTCCTGACCATGGTCACCGTCGGGGGGAAGGTCAAACGGACGCCGCTTGCGGAGTTCGCCAGCATCCGGTCCGGCGGGCTGGTGGCCATCGTCCTGGAAGACGGGGACGAACTGGGCTGGGTCCGGCTGACGCCGGGGGACGCCGAACTGATCTTGGTGACGGAGCACGGGCAGGCGTTGCGCTTCCGGGAGGACGAGGTCCGCCCGATGAAGCGAATGGCGGCAGGCGTGAGCGGCATCCGTCTGGAGGACGGGGACCGGGTCGCCAGCGCGGATGTGGTCATCCCGGGATCGGACCTGCTGGTGGTGACGGAGCGCGGCTTTGGGAAGCGGACGCCGCTTTCGGAGTTCCCCCTGCAGGGGCGTCACGGCAAGGGCGTGGTGGGCATCGGCGGCAAGATGCCGGCCCGGGGGGCTGTGGCGGCGGCGCGGGTCGTCGGCCCGGAGGATGAGGTCACCCTGGTCTCCGCGCGGGGCATCATCCTGCGGGTACCGGCGGCGTCGGTCCCCGCGATGGGCCGCTCCGCCCGGGGCGCCCGCGTCATGGAGTTGCGCGATGGCGACCGCGTCGCGTCGGTGGCCGTGATTCGGTGAGCGTGTGCGTGGGACGGGCGGCGGCCTGCCGCCGCCCGTCCCCCCTCTGCCGGCGATGAAACCAGAAATGGCGGCGATCTTTCAGGGCTACGCCGAGGCCGACCGGTGGATTCAGGCCGAACGGAGAGAGTGGCTGAGACGGTTGAATAAAGAAAATATACAAAAAACTTTGTGTCTTTGTGTCTTTGTGTCTTGGTGTGAGCCAAATCCGCCGAGGAGGTGACCTGTGGACAGTTTAATGGAGTGGGGCCTTCGGGTCATTGCCTGGTTCCAGCAGTTCAGCCCTGCGCTGGACTGGCCCTTCCGGGCCTTCACGTTTATGGGGGAGGAGGAGTTCTTCCTCCTGCTGTTGCCGCTGGTCTACTGGTGTCTGGACCGACGGACGGGCGCCCGGCTGACCATCGCCTTTCTGCTCTGCGCCTACACCAATGCGGTGGCGAAGGCCCTGGCGGCGTTGCCGCGCCCGCCGGAGTACGCGCCGGGGCGGGTGAAGGTCCTCTGGGATGCCACCGGCTACGGCTTCCCCAGCGGGCACACCCAGAGCGCCGTCGTCGTCTGGGGATACCTGGCCGCGCAGGCCCGCCGCCGCTGGGTCTGGATTCTGGCGGCGGTGATGATGCTCTTCATCCCCCTCTCCCGCATCTACCTGGGCGTCCACTTCCCCCACGACGTCCTGGGCGGCTACGTCATCGGCGCCGTCCTGCTGCTCCTCTACCTCTGGCTGGAGCCCGGGGTGGAGCGGTGGCTGGAGGAGAAAGGGCTGGCCTGGCAGTTGGGCGTGGCGGTTGTCGTCCCCCTGCTCCTGATGCTCCTCTTTCTCACCGACGACGGCGTGACGGAGGGGGCGACGCTGATGGGAATGGGCGTCGGGTTCGTGCTGGAGCGCCGGTGGGTCCGCTTTGACTCCGGCGGGCCGGCCTGGAAACGGGTTGTGCGCTTCCTGCTCGGTGTGGTCGTCCTGGTGGCCCTCTGGCTGGGGCTGCGGATTGCCTTCTCCGGCCTGGAGCCGGCCCTGCTCTTCCGTTTTGCCCGCTACGGGCTGGTGGGGCTCTGGGGCGGCCTGGGCGCGCCCTGGGCCTTCCGCCGCCTGGGGCTGGCGTAAAAGAATATATTTTTCTTTGCGGCGGCTTCGCCGCCGCAAAGAAAAATGAGTCCACTGCAAAAACTCATCGCAGAGAACGCGGAGAGCGCAGAGATTTTCTTTAATAATGCTCTGCGTACTCTGCGGTCTCTGCGATAAAGAACCCTTTTTGCAGTGAAGTCAAAAATATATTTTCTTCGTTTCTGTGGATGAAAGGTCAAACTGACAGGGAAAGGGATACCGCCGCAGGCAGTAGGGGAGAGGTGAGGAAGCCCAAATCATCACGAGGAGGTATCGGATGGCCATAAAAGACGTGATTGCCGTGGTTCTGGGCGGCGGGCGGGGGACCCGGCTCTACCCGCTCACCAAAGCACGGGCCAAGCCCGCCGTCCCCATCGCTGGAAAATACCGCCTGATAGACATTTCCATCAGCAACTGCATCAACTCCGGCATCACGCGCATCTTCGTCCTCACCCAGTTCCTCACCGCGTCGCTCCACCGCCACGTCTACCACACCTACCGGTTTGACGTCTTCTCCGGCGGGTTCGTGGAACTGCTCCCGGCGGAGCAGACACTGACCAGCGAGTCCTGGTACCAGGGGACGGCGGACGCGGTCCGGCGGCAACTGCACCGCATCGTTCCCCACAACCCGAAAGATGTCCTCATCCTGGCGGGCGACCACCTCTACCGGATGGACTACAGCGAATTCGTCGCCTACCATCGGGAGTCCCGGGCCGATGTGACCATTGCCGTCCTGCCCGTGGCAGCGCAGGATGCCCCTCGCTTCGGGATTCTCAAGACCAACGGCGAAGGCCGGATTATTGCCTTTGAGGAAAAACCGAAGGACCCCGTTGTGCTGGAGGGGATGATCAGCCGTCGCGGAAGCGAAAAGCCGTTCCTGGCCTCTATGGGCATCTACGTCTTCCGGCTGGACGTGCTGACCCGCCTGCTGGAGGAGGTTCCGGGGGACGACTTCGGTCACCACATCATCCCGGCGGCCATCCAGACCACTCGCGTCTACGCCTTCCCGTTTGAGGGTTACTGGGAGGACATCGGGACCATCCGGGCGTTCTACGAGGCGAACCTGGCGCTGACCCGCCCGGACCCGCCCTTTGACTTCTACGACCCGCGCTTCCCCATCTACACCCGTTCCCGTTTCCTCCCGGCCTCCCGGATAGACGGTTGTCGGCTGGAGCGGACGGTGGTGGCGGACGGCTGCCGCCTCTACGACGCCGACCTGGAGGAATGCGTCATCGGGCTGCGCAGCATGATCCGGCCTGGCTCCCGCCTGCGCCAGGTGGTGATGATGGGCGCCGATTTCTATGAGGACGAGGAGCAACGGGCGGAGAACCGCCGCCTGGGCCGCCCCAACGTCGGCATCGGGCACAACGTATCCATAGAGCGGGCCATTCTGGATAAGAACGTCCGCATCGGCGACGGAGTCATCATCCGCTCCCACCAGGGCGAGCCGGACCGGGAGGAAGAACTGTACGTCCTCCGGGACGGCATCGTCGTCATCCCGGAGGACACGGTCATCCCCGAGGGGACGGTGATTTAGCGGTCGGCCGTCAGTGGTCAGTCGGCAGTGGGCCGTCGTCTGTCGTCCGTCGTCCGTCAGATAATCCCCAGCGCGTCGGTCAGGGGGTGCGGGTTCTTGGTCAGGAAGCCCTCGCCGTAGGCCGCCGGGATCATCATCCCGTAGTAGCGGGCGACGATTTCCACCGCGAACAGAATGGGCCCGTACTGGGACCCGTGGGCCTGCAGGGCCTGCTGCTTGATCCCGTAGACATCGGTGATGTCCAGGACAAAGTGCGGGCGGAGCGGCCGCTGGAAGGAGAGGGGAAAAGTCAGATGCCGGGGCTGCGGGATCAGCGGCTCGTACTGGGGGAACAGGGCCGGGCGGGTCGCCAGGAACGCGGCCCGCTCCACCAGGCGCGCCGTCGCCACATGGTCGGGGTGATGGTCATCCTCGTGGGGGGAGAGCAGCAGCCGGGGGCGCCATTCCCGCAGGACCTCCACGATGCGCAGGGTGTTCTCGTAGTTGAACTCCAGCCGCGCGTCCGGCAGGTCCAGAATGCGGAACGCGTCCACCTGCAGGATACGGGCAGCGGCCTCCGCCTCCGCCCGCCGGGTCTCCGGGTCTCCGAATGTTCCCATTTCCCCCTGGGTGAGCACCAGTATCCCCGTGCGCAGGCCGCGCGCTTTCGCTTTGATCAACAGCCCCGCGCAGCCAATTTCGGCGTCGTCCGGATGAGCGCCAATCGCCAGGATGTCCACAGTGGTGTTCGTCCGATGCCCGTTCACCAGACCTCCTGTACTTTGGAAAATGTGGCGCAGGCCGCCAGGCCTGTTTGCAGGCTAAAGCCGCAGGCTAAAGCCTGCGCTACAATGGTAGCGCAGGCCGCCAGGCCTGGGGGCAGGCTGACAGCCTGCGCTACGGCTGTCCGCCTGTGTCGGGAAGGAGTCATCAGATTGAGCATAGATATTGCCGTTGCACTGGTTACCCTCGCCGCCGCCCTGACCCAGCGGCTGACCGGTTTCGGCTCCGGGCTGATCCCGATGGCCATCCTGCCCGGACTGGTCGGAATCCGCACCGTCACGCCCCTGGTTGCATTGATCACCACGACGGTGGACGTGCTGATGCTGGGTCGGTACCGGACCCGAATCCAGCCCCGGGCCGTCTACCCTCTGCTGGTGGGGATGGCCTTCGGCATCCCGCTGGGGATTCTCGCCCTGCGGCGGCTGGACGAACGAATCGTGCTGGGCGCCCTGGGGGCCGTCATCTCCCTCTACGCGCTGTATGCCCTTTTCGGTTTCCGCCTGCCCCGGCCCAACGGGCGCCCCTGGGCCTGGGGGGTGGGCCTTCTGGCCGGGATGCTGGGCGGGGCCTACAACACCTCCGGCCCGCCGCTCATCGTCTACGGTCAGGCCCAGGAGTGGCCCCCCGACGAGTTCAAGGCCAACCTGCAGACTCTCTTTATTTTCAACGATGTGCTGGTCGTCGCGGGCCATCTGGTGGCCCACAACATGACCCCGGTGGTCGCGCGGGCGTATCTGATCGCCCTGCCCGCCCTGGCAGCGGGATTCCTGGTGGGCGGGCGTCTGGACCGGCACCTGAATCCGGAGCGGTTCCGGATTCTCGTGCTGGCATTGCTGCTCATCCTGGGAGTGCGGCTGGTGGTGGGATGAGCCAACAGTTGCAGGACAACTGCGAGCAGTTATCCTACAAACGAGATTTTTAGAATGGGGCAAGTATGTCCGGATTTCTGGGAAGCAGAGCACCTCTCATCGCCGATTTGACCCTGATCAGCCTGTGGGCGCTGGGGGCGGTTGCGGTGGGCGGATGGGTATTAGCCCGCCGGAAAGGGTTCCCCACCCACTGCCGCCTGATGGCCTGGGTGACCTTCCTGGCCTCCCTGCCCATCCTGGTCGGAATGGTCCCGACGTGGGTCGGACTGGCCCGACTGGGCAGCGCGGCCTTCGCCCAGCAGGCCACCGTCGTCCCCTTTATGCACGGCGTGACCGGCGGCCTGGCTCAGTTGCTGATGACCTACACCGTCGTGCGGATGAACTGGCGCCGCCGCTGGCCGCCCCGCCGTCCCCTCTGGCTGATGCGCATCAGCCTGGCCCTGTGGCTGCTCTCCACCCTGGGCGGAACCGGGGTCTACCTGTTGCTCTACGCCTGATTCTCGTGCTCGCCCCATACCGGCCTGGCGGCCGGCGTTACATCGTAGCGCCGGCTTCAGTCTGCAACCGGCCCCGGCAGCCAACGCTACACGCTCAGGTCTACCGGCCCTCGTACTCGCCCAGCAGGGCCGCGATGTAGCGGACGCCGTCCACGAAGTCGGTCAGGCGAATGTTCTCATCCGGCGCGTGGGCGCGGGAATCGGCGTACCCCACCCCGGCCGTGACCATCGGGGTGCCGAACTGGCCGCAGAGCAGGTAGACGGGCCCCGTCCCTGCCATCATCGGCAATAGCGCCGGTCGGTGGCCGTAGACCCGTTCGGCGGCCCGGACGGCGGTCTGGACGAAAGGATGCTCGGGGTCGCCCGCGGAGGGCGCCTCCCCCTCCCACCAGGCAATCTCCACATCCGAGAACCCCTCCGCGTCCAGATGGGCGCGCAGTGCTTCCAGAACCTGTTCGGGCCACTGGTCGGGGACCAGCCGGAAGTCCAGTTTCGCCACCGCCTGGCTGGGGAGGACGGTCTTGGAGCCGGGGCCGCCGTAGCCGCTGTGGAAGCCGTCTATGTTGCAGGTGGGGCCGAAGAGGAGTTGCTCCTTGAGGGCCATCCCCGTCAGCCCATCCAGGAAACGGTCAATCCCGTAGAGGGCACGGACTTCGTCCTCGGGGTAGTCCCAGTCGGCCAGGGCGGCCCGCTGGGCCGGCGTGGGCGGGCGGACGGCGTCGTAGAAGCCGGGGATGCGCACCCGGCCATCGGGCCCCTGTAGGCTGTGGAGGGCCCAGACCAGCCGCCAGGCGGGGTTGGCGATAATCGCCGCGTTGGCGGAGTGGAGGTCCCGCGCCGCCCCGCGCGCCCGCAGTTCCACGTAGAGAATCCCCTTGCAGCCCAGGCCGATTTCATACCGCTCGCGGGCATCCCGGCCACCTGCCTCCCAGACACACCCCAGGACGCCCCGCAGCGCGTCCTCCCGAGCGGCCACAAACTGGTGGAGGTGGAGGCTCCCCACCTCCTCCTCACCCTCAATGACCCAGGTCACGCCGACGGGAAGGTCGCCGCGCACGCGGCGGTACGACTCCACCGCCGCCAGCCGGGCGTAGATGGCCCCCTTGTTGTCGGAGGTTCCTCTGGCGTAGAGTTTGCCGTCCCGGACCGTCGGTTCAAAGGGAGACGAGGTCCAGAGTTCCACCGGGTCCACCGGCTGGACGTCGTAGTGGTTGTAGAAGAGAAGGCGCTCGGGCCGGCGCCCCTCCATCCGGGCCAGGAGGACCGGTGGTCCGTCGGTAGCGACGGCCTCCACCTGGAAGCCGACCGCGCGCAGGTCGTCGGCCAGCAGGGCGGCCATCCCGGCGATGCCTGCTCCTTCAGCCGCGATGCTGGGCTGGGCCAGCGCCCGCTTCAGGCGAGCCAGGTACTCTTCCGTGTGACCATCAATGTCGGCAAAGACGTCGTCCATTGCTTCCTCCTTCGTGTTCCGGTCGCGCCAGCAAGGATACCCCAGATTTTCCGAACCGTCAACCCTGGTTTTACCTGACGTCGGGACACGGGTTGGGACATCCACTGTCTCTTTTTGCAACGGAGCCAGTTTTCGCTTATAATCATAGCCATCCCAAGAACCCGCCTGCGAAATCGCAACGATACATAACACGAAATACGGAATCCGTATGATCCGCCGACTGCTGGCCCGCTTCTACCACCTGCGCGGGATGACCTGGCGCCACTGGGGCCACCGGTACAACGACCCGGTTGCCTACCGTCGGGCTGAACGGGATTTCACCCGCGCCATAGAGATTCTGCCGACATTTGTGCAGGCGCTGTATGACCGGGGCCTCCTGCGCTGGCGGGAACTGGCCGACGGAGAGGGTGCGGAGGCAGACCTGACGCGCGTACTGGAACTGGACCCGAAGCGGGCAGAGGCGTGGTTCAACCGCGCGCTGGCCCGCGAAGTTACCGGCGACCTGACCGGCGCGGTCGCCGACTTCCGCCGGTATCTCTCCGAGGGTGACGACCCTCAGTGGCGGGAGATCAGTCGGCGGCAGATTGCTGTTCTGGAGGCCAGCAGCACCCGGGAGGAGAAATGAGCCAGGAGCCAGAGAAACCCCTCCGTCACCTCCAATCGTTGCTGGGACTGCGCGCGGCGCTGCACGTCTATCGCACCACGCTCCAGGTACTGGGTGAGCAGGCCCGGGGGCCGGACCGGCGGCGGGAACTGCTGACCCTGTGGCGGCCCTGCCAGGAACGCCTGGACTCCCTGCTGGATGCCCTTCCGGCAGAATCAGCAGGCCCGCTTCGCCTGCTGCGCCAGGAGATAGAGGACGGATTACTGGACGATCCGCCCAGTCTGCCCGCCATCGCCGACGCGCTGGACGCGCTGGAGCAAGCCTGTGAGCGTATGCTGCTGGACCTCGGATGAGCAACGTCCCCGGAGTAGGAAGCAGGAAGGAGGAAAGGGATGAACCCGGTCTTTGAAGCCCTACAGCGGCGGTACCAGGACCTGATTGCCCGCAGCGGCACCCCGTCACCTACAGACGAGTTCTGGGAGAGCATCCGCCTCTTTCTGGAAGACGCCCGACAGGCCGGCCGGGCGCTGACGGACCCCGGAGAACGGGCCCTGCTGCGGGCATATATGCGCTTCCTGGCCGTCCTGCTCCACGAACACGGAGAGACCCCTCCACCGGTAGAATTGTTGCCCCCGGACCGGGGGCGGTGGGCCGAGGCTCCACCTGCCCGCCGGGCCGAACAGGGATTTCCGGCCTGGTTCTGGGGACTGGTGGGGGCCGCCGCGATGGCAGTTATCGCCGGGCTGGCAGCCGTACTGGGAGCCTCTGGAGGGTACTTCGCCTCTCAGCCTACCGTTCCACCCTCACCACCTCCCGCCACCACACCGGCCATCGCGCTGCCAACCGCCACGCCGACGCTCACCCCCTTCCCATCCCCTACCCCTACCCTCCCCTCGTCCCCCACGCCCTCCGCACCTCCGACCTTCAGTGCCCTGACCGTCGCCCTGGGCGTGCTCCCCACGGGCGAACCGGTTCTGGTCGGTAATGAGTTTGACTGGAACACCCGGGCCGTATACGCTATCTTTGACTACGCCGGAATGCGACCGAATCTGCCCTGGTCAGCGGTCTGGACCCGCAACGGGCGGGAGATTGCCCGCCAGGCTGGCCTCTGGGACCGGGAGGGAGCGGGTAGAGCCTGGGTGGTGTACTTCAATCCCGATGGGACAGTGCTCTTCGGGGGCGAATACACCGTCTCGCTGTACATTGAGGACCAGTTGCAGGCAGAGGCGTCCTTCCGTATCCGTTACTACGTCCCGCGCACGCCGACGCCGTAGCCTTCCAGAGTGAAAAGCCACAAAAGCACATGTCTTCGCGGCGCGAGAGACGGCGCGCGGGTGCGCGTGGCGCGGGCCGAGGAATGACAGGATTGATGAATGAGATGAGGTTTGTCGCCTTCGCCTGCATCTCCTCTACCCTCCAGCCAGCCTACGCCCGGTTCTTCCGCGACCTGTCAAGTCAAATGATAATGTTACCGAACGCGAGTTTTGTCGGGCTGGGCCGCTGGCCTTTTCGCCTGGCCGTAAACGGCCAGGCTCAGGCAAAGATGAGGCGCTAAAGCGCCCCTCTCCACCTGGGCAACTCGTGTTCCCGAAAGATTACCGAAGGGAGAGGGCGCTTCCAGCGCCCGGTACTTCCTCAGCCAGGCCGTTTACGGCCTGGCCCACCGGGCTTCCGACGATTTTGGGACACACCCATAGAACGGTTGTGATTGTTCAAAATTCGGCAAAGGGGAGAGGAGAGGCACTTCTCTCCGCTGCTCTTGTTTTTCTCTCAAACCCCTCAGGCCAGCAGGAGATCCAGTGGCGCTCCCCCCTGGTTCAAATGATTCCCGCACCATGCCAAAAGTCGGCTGATATTGACCGCTGATTCTTCCTGTTTGTACCCCCGCATGCTCCGATACCGCTCTTTCACCCACCACCCAATCGCCCGCTCCGCCGCATTGTTGGTCCCGTCTATCTGTTCACCATTTCGCCCCTTCCAT
>Ga0272448_1000751_pt1 | contig 47339 bp, 50 predicted proteins | sample YNPCB0191_FD_202220 | JGI IMG/M metagenome (GOLD analysis project Ga0272448, IMG submission 202220) | Hot spring sediment microbial communities from Yellowstone National Park, WY, United States - YNP-CB-019-1 | ecosystem: Environmental > Aquatic > Thermal springs > Hot (42-90C) > Sediment... | reverse complement strand
GAGCGTTTGTGCACTCACGGCGGTAAGACGCCTATTGCGAAGGCTGTGGAGACGCCTGAGCTGGAGCATGCCATAGCCGACTTGTCTAAGATTGTTAAGGCTCCTCTGATAGTACCTTCGGCTGTTTCTGAAGAAGCCTTAAAGCGGATTCAGGCTTTGGAGGCAGATAAGAAGCAGCTTCAGGGCAAGGTTCAGTCTTTGGAGTCTCAGCTTTCTGAGGCTACGACGGATAAGGAATCCTTGAGCTTAGAAGCTGACCGTTTGAGAGCTCGGGTTAAGGAGCTGGAATCTCAAGTTCTGACAGTTGAAGAGAAGTCTAGGCTGCAAAGCAAGATTCAGGCTTTAGAGAACCAAGTAGGTGAATTTGAAGGTCGGTTGGCGGAGACTCAGAAGATTGCTGGGGAATTCGAGGAGAAGTTTGAGCGTATTCGACAGTTGTGGGGTGACTGGGCTGATTTGATTGTGGAGACTGCTGACATTTTGGATTTGGAGCTAATTCCGAAGGATGTTAAGGCTTTGCAGGAAGAGCGTGACCGATACAAAGCTGAGCTTGAAACTTATAGGCGTGAGGATGAATTGCGTAAGGAGCTTTTTCAGCAGACGCTTGATGATGCGAATATTAAGAGTTGGGTTAGGGATGCTGAGGCTTTTCTGCAGGATTTGAAGAGGCGTGGGCAAGCGGGAAGCGCTGTTTTGAAGGCTTGCTTGCGTATGGATCCGGAGGTGACTTTTCTACCTGAGGAAATTCAGACTGGCTATACTCAGAGCACGAATGCGACGTACATGAAGATGTTAGAGGCTAAGGGTTTGTTGTGGGAGGCCAGCAAGAAGGGAAGAAAAGCCTTCAGAAATCGCTTTCCGTATTGGGTTGCGGAGAACATTAGAAAGATTCGTCCTAATGCGCCAGACGGAGCCATTGACGAGATTGCAGATCGACTGAAGCGAAGCGTAATAGGAGTATAAATAGAATGCTAACTTCACTAAGAGTATGTAATGAATTGTTATGGAAAGAGCTTGTACTAAGGAAAGCGTAGCTGTTAAATGACAATTCGGTAATACAATAGTGAGATAGCAGCTCAATTTGCGATTTGAGGCAGATGGCTTGGGACAGCGGTTAAGAGAGATATGGTTCGACATGCTGAAAAAATTTAAAGAAGAAAAAAAGCCAATTACTTTTGATTTTAAAAAAGTTATAAAAAATCACCTCTCATTACAACATTCAAATAATTTTACTCATTTTCTGCATTCTTACCCAGGCAAAATATTTGCATACATCCCGACATTTGTGTTGTCGGTACCAGACATATGCATACCCGATGGAAATGTTCTTGATCCCTTCTGTGGGAGCGGTACTGTTCTTCTAGAATCTATCATTCACCCGCTTTACAAAAGGGATGCTTTCGGAATAGAGATAAACCCATTGGGCAGACTCATCGCAAAGGTAAAAACCACGGTTTTAGATCCGGATGAATTGAACCGAGCTATTGATAACTTGCTAAAAGAAGCAAAGCGACCCAGAAACACAGAGCCGTTGTCGATACCAAGATTCAAGGGTATTGATTTTTGGTTCTCCCAAAAATCGATAATAAGATTAGCCAAACTTCGAGCCTTAATTGAAGAGCAAGAGGATGGCGATATTAAAGACTTTTTCTATGTGTGTTTTTCTTCAATCATAAGAAAAATGTCGAACGCTGACCCGTTTATCCCTCCACCCGTTAAACTAAAGATTCAAAAATATGAGGACTCTCCGGGGAAATTGGAATATTTGAAGAGATTTTTAAAAAATGTCGAAAACGCAGATGCTGTCAGTTTATTTGAAAGCAGGGTCAAAACGAATTCTAAAAAGGTTGAGTCATTGTGTAAAATTGAAGAAGTAAGGAAGGGCAAAGTCAAAGCTCGAATTATATGGGATGACGCAAGATTTATGAAAAATGGTAAATTAGGTAATAAGGGTAAAATTCTTCGAGATCACGCCGAACCTTTGCCATCCAGGAGCATAAATTTAATTCTCACATCGCCTCCTTATTTGACAGCTCAAAAATACTTGAGGACACAAAAACTAGAGCTGTTTTGGCTGGGTTTGCTCACTAATGAGGAATACTCTTCTTTAGCAAGAGAGATTATTGGCGCAGAAGACGTTTCGTTGATACATATAAATTTAAATGAAGAACTAGGTATTCAGTCGATTGACTCGCTCATAAAATGGGCTTCGAAAGTTTCAACCAAACGTGCAGCAAACTTGTTCAAGTATTTCTCTGATATGAAGCAGGCACTTTTGGAAATGTACCGTGTCTTAAAGAGTGATGGCTATGCCATCATAGTGGTAGGTAATAACAAAGTCTTAGGGAAGTATATAGAAACATACAAGTTGCTAACAGATTTAGCCATCTCTGTCGGCTTTAAGCCAGAATTGATATTCAAAGACGAAATTCGTGGAAGAGGAATGATTACAAAAAGGCATAATAGTGGAGGCTTAATAAAAGAAGAATTCATTTTAATATTAAGTAAGTGAGTGTTTGATGTTTCAAGTTATTGCATTATGGAATTTGGCAAGGCCTGACAAAGACTTAAAATTTGACGAGGTAGAATTTCGAGGTTACTCTTCTAAGACATTTTTAACAGGGCAGTTTGCAGGGAAGTTAGCCTCTAAAGAAATAAAGGCCTTGTCAACGAGTGACATAGCTGATTTTCTATGTCCCACAAGAAGGGATTTGTATATCAAGAAAGGAAAGAAAAGACCTTCCAAAGTAACTCTTCGAAAGACATGGGGAAGCGTTGCTGGAAGGGTAGTTGAGAATTTCTCTCTTACTCTTGTCAACATTAACAACAAAAAACTCCCTACATATTCAAATGTCAGAAATGTAGGGAGCGATATCTCGCAAAACTTCAAGAAACACAATCTCGCTGATTTTAAAAAATTAGATGCACTCAAGAGTAGGAAAGAAGAAGAACCAGATTGGCTTCTTAGCTTATTGACCTATAATGGTCGTGCGGAATTAGGGTTTAAGCTACTTCATAAGACTCTTTTTGGAAAAAACGATGAAATGGACGTCGATGACGTAGAAATAACTTCTTGCCAATTGAAACCAAATCCTTTGCAAATAGGAATAAGCTCACCTGTTAAGCCTGACTTCTTGATAAAGAAATACAATGTCGTTGGTGATATAAAATCTGGGATAGGTGGATTTAAAGATCTTTATTTGTTGACTTGTACAGGTTACGCTTTGGCTTTTGAAAATTCAAGAGGAGAAAATAACGACATAAATTTCGGAATTATTTACTTCTTCCCAACACGTCATAGCGAGTACATTAGACCTATTTCATTCGTCCAAGTATATATATTTCCGATAGACGACAACTTGAGAAACTATTTTTTGCAAACAAGAAACGCTGCGTATGAAATAATTTCGAGAGATTCTCCGCCAGATTTTCCTAAAGATACAGCGCATTGTTACTATTGTCATTATCTTGATTTCTGTCTATCAGAGGGACTAAAATTATGAAAGAAAAGTATGCTGTCCCGCTCATCAAAGAACATAGAGTCTCTAAATTGGTTGATGCTATTGAATGTATCGATAGATATCCTTTCAACAGAGAAAAGCAGAAAGAGTGCATTTTAAATTTATATTCCGAAAAAACAGAGAAAAGCGTCTTTAGGGGTATGGTTATTCCGTCATTAAGAAGTTTGGGGCTTATTATTGGTTATGGGGCTGCCATAAGATTAAGTGGTAATGGGCGGCTAATTCTGGAAGGAAGGAAGCATAATAAAGAAGAGGAATATCGAATTGCGAGAACAATATTTCTCGAAATCGACCAAAATGTATTTCATCTTGTTGAACAGTTAAAACAAAGGCCAAATATTTCCGAAGAGCGTTTCATTGAATTAGTTTCCACAGGAATACAAGCAGTGTCAGAAAGACAAAAAAAAGAACGCGTCAAAAGATGGCTTGAAATTCTGAAAGGATGCGAGCTAATTAGATCTATTGACAGGGCAATTACCATCCATGAAGAAAACTATAAACATGCCAGAAGAGACTTGGAAATCGAGCCGAAACGTCCATTTTTCAAAAGCATACTATTTGTAGAATATAAGTCCCTTCCATCTCAAGAAACAGCAGGGATTATAGATATTGCAGCACTACGTGAACACGTCGCTTTAAGCTATTATAGAAAACACGACATGATCTTAACAGAGTCGCAATTTGATGAGTTATTAAGAAGTTTTCCTCTAGTAACAGACAATTACGCGATATCTTTGGGACAACCTATGGGAGCAGAAGAGAAGTTATTCTTTTTTAAAGGAAATTATTATAGAACGTTAAGTATAACCTTCTTTCAGAGGGAGCGCATGGAATGACTCAGAAAAAATCTTTCATTGAAGAGGAATACGGGTTAACAGGAATGCCATTCAGAACAAAAATAGCTACACACCTAGAACTCCAAGCATGGGTCAACAGAGAAGAAGAGATGAAAAGATGGACTAAAGTTCTTGACGATTCTGTGAGAACCCCTAATACTAATTTTCTAGTTTTCATAATTGGCGACTACGGAATGGGGAAAACCTTGTCTTTGCTAAAAATAGTCGAGGAAGCAAAGAGTAATAGAATGGTATATCCCACATATTTAAATTTGCTTTCAGAACAAAAACCAAAAAACCCAGGCTTGGATTTCTTGCAGAGGATTTTTAGAGCAATAAACTTTAAAGTTATTAAAGCTCGAAAGGAGGATATACGCTATCTTCAGAAAGTTTTTCCTGAACCAGCAATAATTTTTGAAACTATCCTTTTTGATAGTGATGCCACAACAAAGCAACTGTGTCTCGCATTTTTGAAGGGAGAAATAAAGCCAACTCAAACTCAGCTCAGGACAATGAAGGTTCTAAGAAAAATTGATGATGCAGAAATCGCAAAGGAATACCTCATAGGGATTCTCTATCTTCTAAACGCTTCGAAGTTCTCTACGCTAGTACTTGCTATTGACGAATTCGAATACTTGTTCAGCTTAGTTCCTAAACCTAGCCAATCAATTTATTTGGCACTTTTCAGAGGATTGATGGATCTTCATGTTCAGATTCCCGAAGAGCTACGAGGCAAAGTCGCGAATATGGCGCTCTTTATAGGATTATCTGAAGATGGACTAAGACGATTAGATGAATTAGAAAAAGTCGAGACTAGCACCGGAGGTCCTATTAAGCCACTGATGCGAAGAGTTACTGATAGAGTGAGACTAAACCCCTTGAACAAAAAAGATTCCCAAGCTCTAATAGAGAAAAGATTGCGTCTTAATAGGATTAAAGAGAGGTATGAAAAGGACCCCTTAATACCGTTTACTCAAGATTTCGTAGACTACATTTTCAAGTTGACTGGGGGAAGACTTGCTGACATTATTGTGCGATGTGACTATGTTCTGGATGCGGGTCTAGAACGTAAGGTTCCGAGACTTAACGCTGAGTTCGCGAGGGAAGTGTTCAAAGAAAAAGGGTTTGTCTACGAAGTCTGATCAGTAGGGCGGGGCGAAAGCAATCAACAAATCTAAAAACTCCTGACATTTTCTTGTAGCGCTGTGTGACTGTATCAAGGAAATGTGAGGTCAAACCCCAGAACATAGGGGCATAATATAGGGTAGTGCATGATTTTTTGGTCTTTTTTACGTTTGTAGTAGGCGGCTATTTTGATGTGGTAGTTTCCGATGGTTCCATAAAGATCTTTTCCTGCGCTGTTCCAGTCTACTCGTTTTTTCGCGTTGTTGATGGCTGCAATGATTTCGACTTGTTCCGGTATCATACCTTTAATGTCTTGATTGCTAGGGCTCGGTGTTGCTTTTTGTTCTCCTCGCTGCGTGTGGGAGTGGAAGTAGCCGATGTGTTGGAGTTGTAGAAGTTGTGGTAAGATTTCTTGAACTCGTGTTTCTCTCTTCCAGTTGGGCTCTGCTTCGGTTGGTTTCCTTTTCGCTGTTTGATATGGTATAGCATGTTCTACGACTATCCTATTCCGAAGATTATATCCAAGCAACGCTCCAAGGCACTCGTCTTTGTAGACTTCGATTGCGGATAAGACAATTCCTATGAACGCTTTGTCGGAAAGAAAGATGTCCATGTTGGGGCTTCCTTGAAGCACTAAGCTAACTGATGCCGTTACTTTTTGGTTTTTTGTCTAGGCCCGAGTCCGCCGTTATGAGCGCTTAATACGAAACTTACTTTGTCTCCTTTGTAATACTCTCTGAACTGGTTGCCACAGAGGCACTTGTACATTTTAACGGTGAATATTCCGTATTTCCACTTTTTTGGAAGGTTTGGGCACTTCAGTTTTACATTTTGGGCATTTCGCCATTTAAGTCCCTAAAAGTCTTCTTTGCCTTTTGATTATTTATTATTATTTTACTCTTTTTAAGTCATTTAGTAGCATACCAAAATTTCTATAGAGCCTTCTGCAGGAACGTTTTCATTAATTCAGGGCGTTCCGTGTGAACTGGTATTGCACTTTTTGGTTTTATCGTCTTTAGTATTTTGTCTATTTCAAATGGGTAATAGTGTCCTGAGACTCGAAGCCTATACGGTTGGATTCCTGTGCGGAGTAGCCATCTATTTACCACCTCATATTCAACCATTTCCTCTGTCGAGGGCTCTGGTTCAGTGATGATGCTGGCAATGGCTTTTTCACCAATTTCGGTTTTGCTTATTTTTCGACACAAGTCAACGATTTCATAGTAAGAGGCAATAAGCATGGAAGGTTCTTCGAAAGCTTCTTGGAGTGTTATGCTTGGAAATGCTGGTGTGACTGCAAAATCTTCAACTACTTTTATTTTGGAGTTAACACCTATCGTGTGAAGGATTTTTGCAACAGGCTCTGAAAGAACAAAGCATTCTCTGTTGAGGTCTTGAGCTAGTTTAATGGTGGCTAGAAGGAACTCTACGTCCAAGTAATGGGTAGTGACAATAACATGTTCATGATGCGTTCCAATTCTTTTCATGATTTCCAGAGAATCTTTTGGTGAGATTGGCATTCTGTCTGAGCCGAAGTTTGTTCCTTCTATTAGAAGGACATCTATGCGGATGTCGCGTTGGTTTGCTATGTATTCTAGTAGGCTAGGGCCTCCTCTGAGTTTATTGAAGCTTTTCTTGTCCAAGTATCCATTTACTCTCATGTCGCCAGTGTAAAGCACGTTTTTGTCTTTGCCGAAGTACAAGTAAGCCATGGCTGGGAAAGCACTGTGGGAAACCGGCAACGCCAATACATTATTTTTGTCTTCGTTTAGTGGTTGTACGTCTTGAGTTTCTATGTAATATGATTCTGGTATGATGTTTAGCCATGAGGGCGACCTCTCCCATCTTTTTCTGGCTATTTCTTCGTATACAGATCCGCCAGGAATGTGGACCAATATGGGTTTTGGTATGTTCGAAAGAGCGCCGAGATGATCTAGGTGAAGGTGTGTTATGTAAATGTCTTGGACGTCTTCATACCATTCTTCTTTAGGCAGTATTCCAAGCTTTCGCAACTCCATGACGCCCAGTGGTGTGACCCAGTCAGTATAGTACCTTCGGAAAATATCAAATCTTACACCTTGGTCGAAAACTATGACCTTTTCTCCGTCGTCTATTCGTATGAAGGTGCCTCCAATGGTTCTGCTACCAGAAAGGACATTTACCTTAGTCATTTATGGACTTACCTCTTTTGGCCAGAGTACATACTTCGTTTCTTTGGTAATTTTTTCGAGAACTTTGTAATTCATAGTGCTGAAGGGGTCTTGGAATCTAATGAGTGTAGGTTTTGATTGTATGTTGTAAACGATGTATAGCCAGTATCTTTTTCCTTCTTGTCTGGCGACGTTGGCTTCGTCGTCAGTTAGTTCTCCGTAAACTTCTGCACCCATATGTCCCTTTACTTCTATTATCCTATCCTCGCTTGTTGCAAAGTTTACGCTGTAGATATCATAGTGTTTGATTTTCTGTTCCTCTTGCGGGATTAGTTGCGGAGTTCTTCCTTCTTTTGTCTCTGTCCCCAAAACATATTTTATGGCTTCTTGTTCAGCCTTTAAACGTATATCCTCAGGTATTTCCTCGTAGGGCTTTAGTGGTTTCTTTACAAAGTGCAATATGGCGATTGGAGTTGCGCTTACCTTAGCTTCTAAGTCTGTTGGCAACACCCAATTGTTCTGTCTATTTCTCAATCCCAGCCTAATGAGAATTGCCAGATACTCCCTTAAGGGGCTTAAGAGTCGACCAGACGACTCTTTTACGCAGTTCAATGCATTAGCTTTTACTAATGCGTCGACCTGTGGTATTGGTTGATTTGTGATGTCTGTTGCTCCTATAATGTTGGCTATTGCATTTGAGATTTCATCTAGCAGGTCCTTGCCTCTTAAAACCCGCCCATTTTCAATGATTATTGCAACAGGTTCATGAATCAGTCTCTTTTCTCCACTACAGATCTCAATTTCATAAATGAGTGCTGTTCTTTCATTGTCACTGTAAGCAACCAAGACTGGAGTTGTGATTTGGGGAATATGCGGCTGTTCTAGAAGCTCAATTGCTTCGTCGACCCTTGAAATGGTCATTGGCATTCCTGTGGCCTGTTGTATGGTTAAAGCGTCTTTCATGTCAATGCTTATGGTGTAGCCGTAGAAGTCAGCAGTAGTTTTCAATAAATTAAAAAGAGCAGAACGGACCTCTTGCGGATCCTTAAACCCTAGGTAAGCAGTTTTTTCTTGTATTTGCTCAGTTGTTGTAGGTTTGTAGAATATGGATTTACCTTGCATTTCCCTTTCAAGTGCTTGTCTTGCAGCTATAATCGAATTAACGATCGAGGCTAGTTCCCCTCTAATTTCAGCCTTTATGAGCGTCCATTCGGTGACTTTTTTGAATTTCTTAGTTTTCTCTTTATCGATTGAGACCATGGGCACTTTTCCTATTTCGCCAGCGTCTGTTTGGTAGTATACTATCTTTTCTCCGAGTATAGGTCTCTGACTTATGCCAGCCCTTTTTATGTTGAAGAGTTTTTTGTAAAGAATTTCAAGCGCATCGCTATCTGATCTATTTCCAAGGAAAAGTGTGTAGATTTGGGCTTCTCTCTTTTGTCCTAATCTCCAAATCCTCCCAATGCGTTGTTCAAGTTTGATTACAGACCATGGTACTTCATAATTCAACAGATGATTCGCTACTTGCAGATTTAGTCCTTCGGCAGCTACATCGGTAGCCAACATAATTCTGACCTTTGGACTTGTCTCAAATTTGTTTCGGATTTCTTTGAACTTGACCCTGTCTCCTGCCTCTTCGGAGCTTAGGCAAACAATGTTTTCGTCCCATTCCTGATGAGTTTGCAGAATTTTTGAACGGATGTAGTTAAGCGTGTCTTTGTATTCTGTGAATACTATGATCTTTTCATCATTTCTAGAGAGGATATCGGATAATTCCTCTATGAGAACCTGCACTTTGGTGTCGCCTGTAGATATTATTTCGCTCGCCATATCATGCAATGTTCTTATTTCTTCTCTATCTCTTTCGCTTAGCAGCGGCGCCACCGCGTCTATGAAATTGTCCAAAGTTTCTTCTGAGGTTTTCCTAAATTCAAATTCATAGTCTTCATAGCCAACTCTGAACATGCTTTTTACTTCTTCTATCAAATCCTCTGTAAGAGGGGTTGCTGTTCTTTTGAGAAGCATTCTTTCCATTGTTAACATGACGGCATTTGGACTTGATGATGCCCTTTTGAACAGCAAAGCCATAAGCAGTGGAATAACTCTTGGATCTGCCAGCAGCCCCATGTCTGCAAATTCGCGAAGTTTGGTCCTCATAAATTCGAGTAGTCTTTCGTTGAATCTTCGCTCTTGCTCTGTGGCAGGAAGTGCTAAAGCATGAAATCTTGCTGGCTTGAAAACCTCTCTTCTTTCGTAGATGTTGTTGATGCTTTCTTTAGTTCTTCTGAACACCAATGTTTCATGCGTTGAACTATAGAATTCTCTTCTATCGAGTTCTTTCGGGCTACCTAACATAGGATCTAGAAGTCTCAATCTAGAAATATAATCTTCAGGGACGCCTTTGTGTGGAGTTGCAGTTAAGAATATCGAGTTTGTATCTAGTCTAGAACCTATTAAGCCGCCTATTTCCTTGTACCTTATCGTTTTTCGGGGGCCACTTATACTAAGTTTATGTGCTTCATCTACTACTATTAAATCCCAGTCTGCACCTGAAATTATTTCCTTGTATTCTTCTCTCTTAAGAAGGTCGATCGAACCGATGTAATACCCTGCTGGAAAGTTCGTTCTTTCAAGGGTTTTTATGCTCGTTCTCTCTATGTCGTAGACGTTTATGATGCCCATCTTCTCCATTTCGCCCAGCCATTGGGGCAGCAGTACTCTTGGTACGATTACAAGTGTTCTTTTTGTTTCGCCTAATTTTTCGAGGTATTTGCATACTGCAAGCGCCGTTATTGTTTTCCCGAGTCCTATTTCATCTGCTATTAAGACTCGGATGGGTCTTCGAACCGATAATAGCGCCAAGATTTCATATTGATGAAGGAAGTGCTCTAGAGGCTTGTTGATGCCCAGATAAGGAGCTATAAACGGATGGTATGAAAATTGCTCTATAATATTCGATACGAAGGTTCTGACAAGTTCCTTCATGGTGAAGTCAACCCAAAAAGAATGCTGAATGACTTAGCCACTCTAGCAACCTGAGAATGCTCCTCATACCAGAATGCCTTTTTGAACTGCAGCGCCCAATAGTTTAAATCGTAGCCATTAAGCTTCAGCACCACGTCTGAGAGGTCTGAGACTGTAGCTTTATGTTCTAACGTTGGTCTAACTGCTGCAAATATCAATAACCTATCATATTCGCTTTGATTTTTGGCATACACTTTGTCGTTGGAAACATTACAACCCATTCTCTTGGCCAAAAAACACAGCTCTTTCCATTTGACGTCTGCTTCTAAATCTTTGGCGCCCTCGGTGATGGAATTAAATTTGCTGGTATGGATAAATTCCGCTTTTGAAGAAGCCTTTCTCACAACCATTGTCAATATGTCTGCTGTGAGCCTCATAGCGTTATTCCTTCATTTGGAGCAAAAACAATGCTTTTTTGTTTAGTGGTCTTAGGTTTGAAATCATTTTGGCGTCTATAGTTACGGGTTCTGACAGTTCAATTACGCCAGAATACTCTGGAGGTTCGAGTAGAGCCCCATACCTTTCGATACATTCTTCGAATCTTTGGGTTAAGAAGCTGGCTATTTCGGCTATGACCCCTTGAGCTTCAAATTTTATTTTGTCGCCTATTTTTAGGTTGACTCTGGCTTGTCCTGCAATCTGGAGTTTGTTTAAGGTATCCGTGGCGAGTTTAAAGTTAGAGGCGGACTGAGGTTTCACCGCTAAAAGGGAGGAACCAGATTTGTTCATATCTATGGTGTCAACTTCGATTATTCTGTATTCACTTTCAACGTTTACTGCAAGCTGTTGAGTTCTTGATAATCCGTCAGCTCCAACTGCTGAAAGCTGGTATCTGTACGTTCCAGGTCTTAATGCAGCTTCAATCTTCCACTTCCCATTGAGGTTAGGGGTTCCTGCCTTAGGTTCTATTTCCCCATAGTCGACTTGAAGCTCGACTTTTTCTTTATATTCACCTATGGCTTCTATGCTGAACTTCACTTGTGCAGTGGTCTTCGGCTTTATCGATAAGTAGCTTGGGTCAAGAGTTATATAGAATCCTTTTTCGATTCGTGTTTCTTCTCTAAAAATGATGTTTCCTTTAACAATGTCTTCAAATCCTTCTATGCCTGCTAGTTGAGAAAGTGGTCTTTTCTCGTCAAGTATCTGGACAAAATACTTTGTTTCAACGAGATAACCTTCCGGCGTTTTTCTTCTCCCTTCCTCTTTCAGCAGGTTTTCAACTAGTTGTCTAGCTGCAAGTCGATATGGGAAAATTACTGCCTTTTCCGAAACTGATTCTGGTTCTTCAGCCTCTAGGGCACCTATCTTTTTCCAGTATAATTTGTTTGTTTGGTATACCGCTATGTCGAGGTTTCGTAAACCTTCCAGTATTGCATTTTCAATTTGTTTCTTTGTTACTAACGGAGGGTCTGGTTTTGCAAGGAATAAATCTTGGTAGATATAGTTGAAGTCGTAGGGCTTGTCGCCGTTAATGAGATCGATGTTACTGCTATTCTTTAGGTAGCTGGTTAAGTCGCTAAAGGTTATTTTGTCTCTTATTTTGTATCCTGTGGGCGCAGAGTTAAGCGCTCTTTCTACTTGTTCCACTATAGAAGAGCATTTTATAGCGTCTATTGTCTTAACTGAAGGCCCTAGAGTTGGGTAGGAAACTTTAGTTAGGATAGACAGCAGAGTATCTCGGGCTAGACTTTCATTCTCGCCCATGTAGTCTTTAAGCTTCTTTTCTTGCAGTCTTCTCACATCTTCGTCTGAATAATATTCTTTCAGGTTTTTGTGAACTTGTCTGGCGGCATCCAGTCTAGCTACATATATTAGTATGTCGTCGAGTCTTTTCGTGGGTTCTGGATGAACGGCTACGACTGCGTTTACAAAATCTCTTCTGGAACCGCCAGAGCGTAGTATAGCGTTTTCAATCTCCTCTTCCTCAACTGGTTGCTTCAAGAATATGACGAGCTTCATTTTCGGACCCGGAGGAATCTCCATCGTGCTTCCAACGGTATCGCCGAGCTTAACTTGTATGAGGTCAAAATTGCCCTGCTTGAGGACTATTGGTTGAAATGCGGCTTTGTATCTGTATTCGCTTGGGTTCACAACGGTTTCCGAGATTTCGGCTAGCTCACCCATAAGTTTTATGCGGCTTTCGGCGAGTATTTCTTCAGCCATTTTGTCTACTATTTCCTTTACTGATCTGAAGGGTGTGAACCAGTATCTTCCTTTGTCGCCTACGAAGTGGTCTAGCCTGCTAAGCATTTCCGTTAGAATATCGGTTATCTCTGTGGGCGTGGCTTCGATTTCTGAGAAAGTGTTCGGTTCGTACGCCATTAGGGCAATGTCGTTGAAGTCTGGGAAGACGTTTAAGGCTTCTTTGAAGGTCTCGTAGGTGTATGTTCTTAGAACTATTGATGTGGCTGTGGCTAGGGCTATTTCTGGTTTGGAACAGTTTCTGACGTTGCCCAAATGCCCTTCTCTTGAGACTATATCTTTGTTTATTATTGCTTCAAATTCCTTGAAGCTCTCGGTTATCACGTTGTTTCTTATGTCGCTGTTTCTTAGGTCGATGTGCCACGGCATTACGAGCAGCGGGTCAGTGTCTGTTCTTAGCAGGTTCCTTACAACCTTTCTTGTAATGTTTACCGCGTCTCTGGTTTTCTGTAAGTCTTTGTTTCTGTTGATGAATTCAGATAAGACTTCGAGATATTTTGGATGGAATGGATATGTTTCTCTGATGGAGAAGACTTTTGTTGGGGTTGCGAAGTCCCATCGGGCTTCTGTGCCGAAAATGTCTTTGTGTTGTCGGTATGTGGCGAATATTTCGGCTTCTGTTCTGAACGCCTCATCTTCCGGTATTACTTCGAAGATTCTCTTTTTCAGAACTTGTCCAATATCATCAGAGCTTACAGGCACTATGGTTCTCGGGTTTACTCGCCTAAGAGCTCTTATTATGCTATTGGCTTGTTCTTCATAGTGTTTTTCCGGAAGCAGTATTTCCTCCGGTCCTTCTTTTTTGTATTCAGCTTGAATCGCTACGACTAGGACTATGTCTGTGTCCTCTACTGCTTTGGCAAGGTTTTCGATGAACGTTACGACTTTTTTGCCGTAACTGGCGGTGTCTTTAGATTTTTCCATGTTGAATACGTATTTTACCACTTCGTCGATTAGAATGAGGGCTTTTTTGCCTTTCAGGATACTTCTTAGTAGATCGACGGTTGGTGCGGGTTTTTCTCCTTTGTCTAGTTTTTCTATTTTTGCGTATTCTCCGAGGCGGTATGCTAGCATGCCCCAGATTGTGCTTATTACGAAGCTTTCGTGTTTGTAGGGTTGTAGGGGGTGGGGTACGAGTTTCGCGCTGTCGGCGTCTAGTGGTATAACTTTTATGTTGCCTACGCTTGCAATTTGGGTTGCAAACTTGGTGTCGATCGTTTTTAGGCTTTCTGGTTTGGTGAAGGCGTGATGTATCGTTATTAGTGTGTGGGTTTTACCCCCACCGAATCTGGATGCGAGCATATAGGCGTTACTTTCTGCTTTGCCTTCAAGTCTTGCTGCTACGCTTTGGAGCAGGTCTTTCATGGGGCGTGTGAGATAGGTTCTTTTGAAGAACTCTAGGGACTCGCCATAAATTGTTGGTGCTGTGTTTAAGGCTACTTCCCAGAGGGAAGGAGCGGATTTGCCATCTTGACCAGGATCCATCACATCTGGCCAGACTTTCAATTTTCCTTCTCGGTTTAGGGTTTTTATTCCCATTTTAGTTTTCACCTTCTCCGAATTCGGTTAAACGTTTTTGTGAAGGCTTGTAGTAGGCTATTTTTTCGAGGATTTTTGAGCATAGTTTTGCTTCCAAATCCTCTGTGAGTGAGCCTGATATTACTCTAGCTAGCGTTATAGCTTCGTCAACCTCTGATGGATATTTCTTCCTCAAATCGTCAAGTTTAGAAGTAAACTGTTCCTTACTATATGATATGGCGTTATATTCTAAAAGGTGTAATGCATCCACGGAGCATCTAACCTTTGGGTTTTCTGGATCTAACTCTCTGTAGTCTAAAAAGTCCTTAATTTTTATTCTTTCTTCGGAAGAAGGTTCGAGTAACGTTAGTGTTTTCCTTCTAGCAAGTGAAGACCCCGTGCCTTCCTCCTCCTTTCCCCGGGCTTTGAACATTCGGATATTTCTAGTGACATAAGACAAGTCTACACCTGTTCCTATAGAGAAAATCCTCGCATCGTCACTTGTAACAATTTTTGGTATTGCACCCATGGAAAGAAACTTCACAACGAGATAAAGCATAGCCTCATTGCTCTTAACTCCCTCTTCTACCTTCGCTTTTTGTGTTATCGCTCTGACAAGCCCATAAAGAGTGGCCGGGTAGACGTATCGATCAACGATTTCACCCGTCTCGAGTTTCTTCATTTCGACAACTTCCTTGTATCTCGTGGCAGCGGATAGCGCACCCGCTAATGTTCCAACAAACAAATCTCGCCCTCCAATATTCATATCCATCAACGTTCTTGCTCTTTCCTCACTTGAGCCAACCATTTCTTCATAAAGCCTCGATGTGTTGACAGAGTCGGTCGCAAAACCTTTCCAAACAACAACCATGCTTGTGTCAAGTGAAAGTTTACCTCTTTTAACAACGCTTTCGAGAGATTCTGTGGCAACAGGGAAAACGCTTACAATTGAAAGTGCAGCCAACTCCCATCCAGATCGGAGAAGAGCTTTCCAAGCCTCCGGGCTGGTATGTGCATAGTAGGTAGCAAGAACTCCATTTTTGCTCAACAGATGTCGCGTTGTCATGAACGATGCATCAAGTAGCTTTTGGAAGTAATCCACACCATCCTTGAAGCTCGTACCTTTTCCAAGCCTATAGGGGTTAAGGCTCACTTCCCTTAGAGCAAATTCTTCCCATTGCGTTCTCACCTCGACGCAATGCTCACCCATCCTTTTGAAGAACGCTATTTCATGAAACCTTGGTTTAAGTCTATTATTTGCAATGCCACTCAGAGCTCTCTTGAGCCAAACATAGAAGAGGTCACTTATCTCCGCATAGTGAACGTCATCGTAGTATGGTGGATCTGTTACAATTAAGTCAAACTCTTCCTCCGATTCAGGCTTCGTCATCACAGTGGCATCATCAACCCAAACTCTCACATTCCTCTGAAACCCTTTGTAATCAGGATGTAGATTCTTTAAGGAACCCTCGTCCTTTTCGCTTTCATGAAGGCAATCAACGAGATAGCTCAACCCGTTCTTAAGATTTTTAAGAGACGTAGTCCAAGAACCTGCGGTATCGGCAAAGGGATTGACATCGCACCAATTCCATTGAATGCCAGGGCGACGCGTGGCTAAGGTATCTGCAATCATTGCAAATACTACATGCCATCTTGTTACTATGGTATTATAATTAACTAGTTTAGCTAAAGAAACAGCTAAACTTGAAGTTATGGCTTCAGCATAACTTTTTGCTTCTTCCTTACTTAACCCCTTCATAACATTTTCCTCCTCTATTTTCAGACCAGCATCGCGAATTAGTTTGACAAGTTTCACTAACGTTAAGAGTTGTCTCGAGTTGAAGTGCTTGTCCCATGCACTAAAACCATAGGCTATCGTTCTTATCGTGACACCAAATGGAGCTATGGGCTCTGTCGGTATATCAGGGTCTTTTTGCTGCAGTAACTTCTCTATCTCTGATCTTGCCAACTCTAACTTTTCTTGGTCTTTGTCAGTACACGGTTCGAATTCAAGTTCGTTTCCCTTCACTTTTATTAATAATCTCAACCTTGCAAGACTGGAGTCTCCTGCGTTGTATTTGGCTATAGCATATTTAACATACCATTCCAAACGCTGCCGCTCGGGTGCTTTGCTTGAATCTACATAGTGTTTTCCAGTCTCTGGGTCTACGTATCTGATGTTTCCGTTGCAATGTGGATTAAGACAAGTAGCTTGCTTGGATCTAGGACTTACGTTTGCACTTGGAACCGTGAAAACTATATCAGGTGTGTTGACTTTATTTCCCTTAACATTGACCTTTTTTAGGCTACCAAGTTCTTTATTGACATCTCTAATGGAAATTGAAAGTTCATTTTTGTCATTTTTGAGAACCTCCATCCAAGCTAACCGCTTGTATGCGCCCTTATTGCCCTTTACTCTAGCAAGCCAGAAATTGCCTATAAGAGGAGTCCATTTGCCACAATGTGGGCATTTAACTTCCCAACTTCCTATATAAACTGCAACTTCAGGATCGTACAACTCTTTGATTACCGGATCCTCTTTCAGTCTCTCGATAATCCACTCGCCCCAACGCTCCACATCCCTAACCAACTGCTCCCCATACTTCGTAGGATACTCTAAAACTACTTTCAAAAACACATAGCATGTTGGAAGTAATTCTACGGCCGTTGCATCTAACCCCAACCTCAATGCTTCAAGCGGTATCGAACCAAAACCCGCGAACGGATCTAAAAGCCGTTTACCCTCAAAATACTGCTTCCACTTCTCCGGAACCGCGGGATTATGCCTATGCGCCACCTTCTCGTTAAGCCTCAAAGCCCGCACAAACTCATCTGTATCAACATTTTCAGGCAACAAACAACCTGCAATTACAGCCCTAGCCGAAGACAATGGCTTACGAGTCCACCAAAAAACCATCTCCCAAAAAGGTGGACGCCCACCACCCTGCTTCTCCTTAGCCGACGCCGCACTTACCAAAGCAACAGGAAACTTTGAACTCTCAATAAACCTCTTGTCTTCAACAGACATCATTCAACCTCCTTCTTAGCCCTATCCACAACCACTTTGTTTCCCTCTTGAATCCACACGATCTCATCTCCTGTCTTCAACTGCAACAACTCCCGCACCTGTTCCGGGACAGTAGTGCGATTTAACCTGCCTACTCTTGTCTTGTCGAGAATGGCGTAAGTTTTCGTCAAATAGCAACACCTATAATCAGTTATAGCCATATAGATATAAAACTATCTAGAAGCCTTGAAAAATAGACTACTTCTATTATTTTCTTTGCAACAGCAAGAGCCTTGTTACTTTTACATGAAAATAAACTATCTTGCTGATTGCTGAAGTATCTAGTCTGCGCTTGGTGCGTCTTCTATTCCTTTTTCTGTAATGACGAAGTATTCTTTTGACTCTGGAATGCTTGGCGAGTCTATAACAGTTGCTTGCCTTGAGCCTCCTTTAGTCTTTTTGATATAAACCCGATGAGTGCAAGCGTGAGCTAGAACGTGTCCTCCCGCTGGTCTGTTTGGATCCCCGAAGCCCTGAGCTGGGTTAGCCTGCACCTGATTCGTTACAATAACAGCTATGTTGTAGATTTCCGCCAATCTAAGCAACTTGTGCAGACATTGGTTAAGTTTTTGCTGACGTTCAGCTAAGGTCTCGCGTCCAACATATTCGCCTCTGAAATGGCTAATCATCGAGTCAACCACTACTAGCTTCACGTTTTCTTCTGGACAAATTTTGAAGAGTCCATCGATTAGGAAGCTTTGGTGGTCGCTGTTGTAGGCTCTTGCGATAATCACGTTGTTAAGTGTCTGCTGCGGATCTAAGCCCATAGCAGCAGCTATACGATAAATTCTCTCTGGACTAAACGTTCCCTCAGTATCAATGAAAAGCGCATTACCCTCTAATCCGCCTTGATCCCTTGGCAGTTGAGCCATTACGCAAAGCTTTAGGCAAATCTGCGTTTTGCCAACGCCGTATTCGCCGATCAACTCTGTTATGGCTTGGGTTTCTATGCCTCCGCCGAGAAGCGTGTCCAACTTCTGCGAGCCAGTCGAACACCGCAACATGCCCTTTCGCTTTTCCCACAACTCCTTAGCCGTCATCCAATCAACACGAACAAGCTTTCTGGCTTCTTGAATGATTTGGAGCGCCTTCTCAAAGCCTATGTCCGTTTTGTCGGTTATTTCTCTGACAGGCGTAACTGCAAGAGCCTCAATAGTCGTGATTCCTATCTGACGAAGCTTAGAGGCTGTAGCCGGTCCAACCCCATCAATATCCTGTAACGAAACAGGCTCACCCATTATGTTCACGTCCTCTAAACAACAGAAAATTGCAAGAAAATCATATAAAAAGAATGAATGCGGCAAGCGAACAACAGAGAGAGTAGAATAAAAGTGTTCCAAGTAAAATTTCAGCTTCCGCTAAATTCACTTACCCGAAATGACCAGACACTGAAAGATAGTGTGAACTAGTACTGCAAAAACTGATGTTAACCTTTAAAGCTGCCCATGCTAAGATCCGAAAGATAAGAGTTAATTGCTTCACTCAGCAACTTTCTTCTCTCTTCTAAGAATTTCCTGAAGTTGTCAATATCCCATAATGTCTCATCTATTGGGATAAGCTGTGCTTTCAATCTTTCTGCCTCTACGTTTTTCAAGTAAGTCTTTGGCGGCGAATTCAAAATCGACACATTTGCTCGCTGTGAGAGAAAGGCAATATTAGCTATATCATTTATCTCATATGACGTATAATCACCTACTGATTTAAGAACCGCCTGAGGAAAGATGTGGTGAAACTGAAGCTGATGAGAAGGTCCGACATTTGTAGAACTTAATATGGTTCCTGTGAACCAGTCTTTTGCGTTGTTTTTTCTGAAAATAACAAACATTAACGGTAGGTAGGGGCTAGCTTGGTATTTTCCTATCAACATATCTGGAGTCATTTCGAAACTGGCGAATTCACGTTTGAGATTGTTGACAAGCTGTGCGATTGGATCAGATTCTTTTATGGCTTTTAGGTCTTGGTCGAGTTTTGTTTCAGGGCTACCTGTGAATCTACCATAAACCGTGGCAGTGAAAAACCAAAATAGAAGCAACTTTTCTTCCCTTTCTGACAGAGTTTGCTTCTCTGACAAATATACAACAAGAGGAATTAAGGCATTTAAAGAAGGAATCCAGTCTATGGATTCAATTCCTGCGTTATTTTTGAGAAAATTTATGGTGTAGTCAATTCCGCTTTTGGTTTGTTTCCAAATTCCTTTAAGTTCATCTTGGGATTTCTTCCACAGACCGCTTAAGTATCTAAATCTGCTTTGACCAGTACCTATGGCAACAAAACACCTCATTAAGAAGCGAGGTTCAAAATCAAAGTTTATTCGTTCGTAATCATTCAAGGCATTTTCAAATTCTTTTATAAGCACGCCGGGCCAACGGAAAGCAAGCCTGGCCATAGCCATTTCAGCTTCTCTTAATCTTGTTCCTTTGAAATTCACTCTGATGAAGGATTCCGTGATTTCTTCATAATCGTCTGTATGAATAACCATCACTGGGTATCGATATTCCATTATTTTCTCAAGACGGTTCAACCTCACCAAATACTCATCTAATTTCTCCTCATCTGTAGCGAACCTGCTGTCAGTCGCCAATTTAGTTTTCAAATCTTTCCAGACTTTCACAGCACCATTATTCAAAACGGCTTTAACAGAAACCCAAAATGGACTGCCTTTAAGCTTCGAACTAAACAGTTGAAATTCTTCTGTATCTACATTGAAATACAAGTTTATTTCCATATCATTCGGATCGCTCACTTTCGCAAGTGAGGTTAAACGTTGTTGCCCATCGAGGATTAGATAGGTCGGCCTTTTGTCTGGAAAAGTTTGCTGCTCGACTTCAGGACTCCGTAAGTCAGGAAGTTCTTCGGGCTTCCACAACAAAATCAAACCAGATGGATATTGTTTATAGAGAGAATCTACTAAATCCCTCGCTTGCGGTCTATTCCACACATAACCTCTTTGAATTTCTGGTAAACTCAATTCGCCCTTTTTTAACTCTTCAAGAAGGACGCTCACAGGTTTATCGGTTCTTTCCAGCTTTGCCATATTTTTACATTGTCAATTTAACATTTAAATATTTTAAGGAACACGTGAGGAATACTGAAATCTAAAGATGAAATATTCTGAGTAGATGAAAACTTGGACAAACAAAACGGGACCTACCAGGTTGCTTATTGCGATTCTAAGTTTTGGGATGAAACAAAGCCTTTAGCAGAGCAAGTAGAGCGTACCTTTCGGTGGTATCTTATTGAATGTCCACTTATCGGATTCAAGGATATTGTGATGGCACGTTATCGAGCTAGAGAATTGAAAGATAAAATTGGAACACGAGCCCAAGTTATTATTATTGGCGAAGTGAAGGGTCAATTTGAAACTGTAACTGCTGATGACATCTTAAACATAGCGACTCTCCGTGGAGCAGACGCGACAGAATGTCAAGCTCCAGAAGTGGTTTTCACAAAGAAGGGAAAAAAGCCTGTTTTCTACAGCAGAGCAGAAGAACTAGGCTATGGCCATTTTCCGCCCATGCATAGCTAGAGTTTGCTCTTGACGAAAAAATCGATTAAGGCTCTACCTTTAGAGTTGGCTTTGTTAAAAGTGTATAAAGGAATTTCTCCGTATATTTTCCTTAATACTATTCCAGTTTCAACTAGATTGGTGAGGTGACGTGACGCAGCGCTTCTTCCAAGTCCTGTGCGTTGGCATATTTTGTAAACTGTCAACTCCTTGTCTGATTTCCATAAAACCAGCAAAATTTTCAACCGTGATGGGTTTCCAATAGCCTCTATGAATTTCTTCTTTTCTTCGTCTAGTTTAAGCATTAGACTCCTCCTTCTTTAAGAGATCTACAATGAACTTCTCCAAGACCTCAGCCTTGACACCATTAAGCCCAGGTTCAAACCTCTCGTTTAGAGTAATCAGACCAGCAGCCTTCAATTGTTTTACCAAAGCATGAAGCATAACTCTTCCAACAGGCTCCGCATCATATTCTTCGCACACAACACGATAGGAAGATTCAACATCCTCTAAAGGAAGGAAGATTGCTTCTTTCTCTCTTTTTAGATGGCGAGCAAGGGCTAGTAGCACAAGCTTTTCGTCGTCTGTTAGCATGGTTATGTCTTCATCCCTTATTTTCGGGTCTGTCTTCTCTTGGGCTTCCCTAACATGCTCTGGCAAAATAGACGGTTGCCCGTCTCTATCCGCTGCCAATCCAGCCGAAAGCAGAAGTAGCAGAGCATATCTTGCGTCTCCATTGCCGTATTTGACAGTGTTTTTGGCTATGAACGCGATGATTTCGTCTGAAACAGCGTTTTCTCTGAAAGCCTCCTTTACGCGCTCTTTCAAAATGTCTATAAGCTGGTCCTCTAAATATGGTGGGAACTCCAGTCTTTCTTGAGGTCTGAACCTGCTTAGGGTCTCTTGACTCATGTCCTTCATGAATGAATGGTTTCGTGCTATGAACATGAAGTTTATTCTCTGAGGAACATTAGTTATGGCATCAGTCAGCCTAGTCAACTCGTAGATTATGTCTTCACCAGTCCGCCTCAAGTAATAATCAATCTCGTCTAAGGTTAAAATTAGAAACTTATTATGCTCATTCAAGTAATCCCACAAAGCATGAAGCAACTCAATGGGACCATAGCCTCTCAAAGGAAGGGTGGGCGCAGCCTGTCGAATGATACTCTGAACCAAACCGAACTTTCCACTTGTTGTACGACAGTTAATATGGGCATAAATTAAATTTATACCATGATTCTTCGCAATTTTCTCCAATGCATCTCCAACTTTCTTCGCCGTAGCCGTCTTGCCCGTTCCACTTTCGCCAGTTATCAAAATTCGCTCGCTGAGCATGCCTGGCTGGTCGATGGCTACTCTAAAAAACTTCACAAGCTTCTCCATAAACTCTTCCCGATGCGGCAGATGAGAAGGCACATACTCGAAATCCAACTTTTGGATGCCGTCTTTTTTGAAGACAGAGTTTTTCTTAAACGTAATTCGGCCTCCATCCATAATTTAGCAGGCTGAATTGCGCTAATTCTCTTATGGTGCATCTCAATATTAAAATTAGGTGTCAGTGGGGAGCAAGAGAGTCTTCAATAAAAGTAAATGAATTGTGAATTTGGTATAGTAAGGCTATACGAAATTCACTTACATCATTTTAAATCAATATTGCTTGACTTAGCGCGCGCGCGCGCTATAGAAAGGTTCCAATAGTTTTATCTCATTCACCAGTTCTTCTACTGCTTCGTTACTATGGATGATATCTTCGTAACAGTCGTGTGAAAAATAAAGCCTTATTGCAGCAAGTCTAAGTAATTTTATTTTGTTAATGATGAAATCGACACATAGTTTATCAATGTGATCGCTTCTAAAGGAGCAAACGTCTTCAAAATCAAACTGCCTCGGTAAACGAGTCGGTACTCTTTTCCAAATGCCTAGTGTAGATCCTTTAATACTTTTAACAACAGACAAAAATTCCTTCCTTCTATGTTCGATGTTTTTCACAAGCTTCGCAACAGGTTTTTTTCCTTCAGCGATTACTCCTATTCTAAATTCATCGCCGAATATAGTAAGGTTGAAATGAGCGCACTGAACTTTATTCGGCTCTTCAGATAAGTAAGCCCAAAATCCAGACTTGCCTACATCTCGATATTTTAGTTTTCTTTTCAGATCAGAAGGTAATGCATTGAACAAGTCTCGTATAAGCATTCTAAGCTTCTTTCTCACTACTCTCCCATACCGTGGATCGTCCTCTAATGTTCTTTGAAAATCCTCCATGGTGAACCCTTCGAACTTATCCATCTTTTCATTGAACTGTTCTATGATCCCTTGATATATATCCAAACGAAGCGAAGATATGGGGGGCAATATTTCAACGCAAGGTTCCCTAAAAGACGCTGACATTATTTTAAGTACACCAATGCCTCGAGCTTTACAAAGCTCCATTACTTCTTTAACAGCGTCTCTGTTTTCTTCCTTTTCCCATTCACTTGCCGGAAACGCTATGTAAACTTTTGTGCATGCTTTCTGATAGATTTCTGCTTGCGATAAAGCTTGTAAAACGCTTGACGGGTTTATCCATTTTTTAACTTCAACAGCGACTACTTCTTTTCTTTTGTCTTCGTTTTTAATTCCTACTACATCCACGATCCAACCTTTAAGGAGATCAAATTTTATTCCAGCTCCCCTTGGAAAATCACTCCTTACAGTGTAATCATTGCGCTTTAAAAATTCAGCAACAATGGGATAGAGTGTAAGTTCGCCTTTCTCAGTCATTTTAAACCACTCCAAAATACAATTATTCGGGTCTTAATGTTAATATGCCTAACGTGTACTTTTAGTTTCTTTTATGTAGTTTTGGTGTTATTATTGCACTTCTAAGATAGCGCAAGACGCACTCCAGTGAGGGCTCATATTGCAAACATCGCAAATGTGATTATGTACTTCATGAGTTTGAGAAAGTCTTTTCTTAACACAATAATTTTTCTTTGCGTGTCTCTGTTTATTTCCTCCATTGTGCTTAGCTTCTAGGCTATGTAAACTAGAGCTTCCTTTGCATCGTTGGACTCAAGTTTGTCTTCACGTTCCATCCAATTACCCACGCCGAATTCTGAAAGATTCTATCCGCTGATGCTGATGATTATGTCGAAGCGGAAGCTTTCTATTCCTTGTACGCTTGGAGGAAGGGCTAGAGTTAACGTCACTTGAGCTACTTCTAGAGGATTGAGAGGTCGTCCGTCGTAATTCCAGCTGAGAGTCAAGTAGTCAGAGGCATTTGAAGGATTCCAGTTTTCAGTAGCTAAAGAAAGGCTTGCAGCCACGTTTCCTTCATTCCTCACATAAACAGTAACGTGGTTCATGGAGCCAGGCTCAACCATTCCCCAATCAATAAATGAAACTGGACTAGTGCAGTTGCTGTCCCAGAACACTCCGACGCCAACAGTCTTAACTGTTCCTTGCCCGCGGATGCGAACTGAAGACTGGATGAATCCAGAAGCAACCACGGTTAGAGCAACAATTGAAAGGAGGACTGCTAAGGGCTTCAAGGCAACCCTTTGTCTAAAGCTCATTCACCTGTCCTCTTCGGAAAAATCCATTCCGAACCTTCGATGACAGCGCTGTCAACGCCGAATCCAAACGCAAACGCAGAAAGTAAGATGTGCAGAAAAAAATCCTCTGGAACCGTGAACATTGGAAAAACCAAGGCTGTGACAATGAGACAAAGAATGAAAGAGGCAACAGCGCTAGCCGTGTATCTATGACTCCACTCAATCTGTTCAGCTTTTGCTTTCCTCAAGTATGGAAGAGCTGTTCTTGCGCAGACGCCAAGCAGGACGCCGATGAAGGCTACGGTTACTGGGTCAAGGCTTATCGTTTCCTTTTCACCCTACACTGGTCTTTTGAGGCAGAGGCTTAAATCTGTTTCCGTACATGTATACATAAGTGGTTACTTAGCCATCCGAGCGAAAAATAAATAGAGGTTGCGTAACTGTGCTTGTAGGCAGACAGGTCATGAGAAAAAGCTTGATTCTCTTCGGTTTTATTCTCTTCTGTATTGGTGTATTTTTGGGCTTCTATGCGTCTGAGAGGAACTGCCTCGTAGCCTTCATCACGAATGGGCATATGAATTTCTGGACGGCTGTGGAAATTCTAGGCGGAGTTATGGCGTTGACTGGCATCATAATCGCACTAATTGGTTTCATTAAGAAAGAGAAAACTTTGGCATGTTTTAGGCGAAGCTGAACTGTATGATCCATTGAACTGTCAGCGGCAAAGCAGGGTTTATTGTGTATGCTGTGAAGTCGCCGTCGGCAACGCTGAGCCTGCTAGCAAGCCGCTTAGCTGGGCCACCTGAGGTTCCACCAGCCGCTTGAAGGGCGTCCCAGATGTAGAGGAAAAGACCGACTTCGCCGATTGTTCCGCTAACCGAGCCAGCGTCCCAAGTGGATGTGTACGTTACTTGATAAACTCCTAGATCGGGATTGCTGTTTGATAGGCTGGCGCTGCTAGCCCACGGTCCGAAGGGAGTCACCAAATCTGTCATAAGGTTGGTGGTTGGAGTCGTGGTGTTTGATCCTAATCGAATCCCACAATAAGCTCTGCTGGTAGTCCACTCACGCGCAGGGGCAAAAGATGTGCCGCCATGAATGCTGATGCTTAGAAGGCTAATTAAAGCCATTAAACCCTGATTCACAAAATGGTTTCCAGCTTCAACCACAACCCTGTCGCCTTGCATTATTCTGACAATGCCGGTTATCTTGATTGTTTCCATTAGTTTTCTTCTTTGTCTCCTGTTCAGCGAAGAACTATACGGTTTAGGAAATATGCTCAACCCGTTTTCACCTCCTTCACGGCTGCTTGAATGTAATTTTTTCGGAACGTGGCGGAGTCTCCGGGCTACCGAAGGTTTTCTGAACCATTGCCTGAGTCTCTGCCCTTTCAATTGTTTCTGGCGAACCGTAAGTTTGCTGGACATGAGCAGTAGTTTCTGTTTTTGTAGCAGTTTCAGGCGATCCATAAGTTCTTTGTGTGAACTCGCCTAACTTTTCCACTTTGCTTATCTCCTCAAGTAGGCTTGGTTGGGAAATTCCTACGACAAGTTCAGTCACGTACCTAACGGCTGTTGGAGGATACTCTGGCATTTTTATCCCACCTTATAGAAGGCGTATTCAAACGTTCGCATAACTCCTGAAACCTGTCGCAGAGTGACCCTGAATCCATGCCTAAGCGTTTTCAACGTGACATGAACCAACGGATCAGGCTGAAACCGTGAGTAGCGCTCCAGCCAATAGCGTCTCCATGCTCCTCCCTCACCCATTCTCCCATAGAGGGCAACTTCGACAACGTCAGCACCACTCATCTCATGTAAGCTTATGATGCCATAATATTGGCCGAGGCCTTCAACTGAAATTATGTCCTGTTCCGTTCCATCCGCCACAATAGAGCCTGAAGCCACCTCGCTAATACCCATGATTTTGTCAATTTTCTCAGCTCTCGAATCTGGCAGGTTAGTCAAAACCCTCGTTGGATATTCCCACACAGCCTTGGCGGTTTCACCTGGCGGCGCAGCTGGCGCTCCAAAACCCATTAGAACTCCCTCCCAGTTATGCTACCATCCACTAAGATTGTTGTTCCATCAGTGCTTCTACACTCTAAGAGGACAACACTGCCTTCATCCAGCTCATTCCATGGAAACGGCAGAGTAAGCGATGATTGTATTTGCTTGTCTTCAAAAAGTGTCTCGCCCGCCACCTTCAATCTAAACTGGGTTTTTTCGAAGTTGTTGGTGATCATGCTGACTTCTTGGAGCCATCCCCTCTTGCGACTGCTAACAGTCCATGAAACAACCGTTTGATATGTCGTATCGCTTCCTGAGTAGCGGTCAACCTTGGCTACTGGCGTGCCTTCCAAGTCGATTGTGACTGGAGAAACTTGGCGAACCATGCTAAACCACCAACAATCGGTAAGGCACAGGAGTTGTGGAATCCGTTTTCAAGTCCAGTTTAGAAACAAGCAAGTTGAGTTCATGGAAATAGATGACTTGACCCTTGAAGAGTTTAATTTGCTCTCCGCCATTTACGCGAACGGCGATGGTGCCTCTGTCACTGACAACGTAGCCATACTCGCCGTCTCGCCCCAAATCGACTCTGACGTTTAGCTCTCTAGGCTTATCCTTGGCGACTGTGTTCTCCTCACTAATGTAGTTCCTGTTTCGAGGACGAAAAGTCACTTGTAGAGGTGTTGGCGTAACCCTGACATCGATAGGCTCGGTTGGAACTGTCACAACTCTCGTAACTGGTGCAAGCTCAGGCTTGACAACTTCAGGCGGTGCAAATGCGCCTATGGCAGTTGCGATGCTCTTCAAAGTCTCCAAAATTTCCTTATCAACCCTTTCCCGTCTCTTCTCCACCTCAGCGATGTAGGCGATGAGCGGGTCTAACCTAGTAATTAATGCGCCAATCTGATCTAGAACCGTGGGCTTTGGAACAGCTGAAACTTCATTCATCGTCATATCCATTCACCTTAGAAGAGCCTAAGGCGTGAAACCGCCGAAGGTAAAAATGGTTGTAGTTGCGTCAGAATTTACTTCTACACTACGGTCAAAAGGAAGCCAAATGTTTGTCAATGGTCTCACTTCGTTGGCTACTAGCGTTCCTCTTCCAATAATTTTGGCGTCTCCGTCGTAGATTTCAAACCAGACTGAGCCAGATGAATCGTTGCTCACAATAATTGTTAAAGCTATGAAGGCTCCAGTGTGTATGGCTTTCTTTGTTCCAGCGGTTTCCACAGAACCTGTTATTGGCTTACGATTTCTCAATTGCTTGTGAGGGTCAACCCAAATTCTCTTCGCAATTTTGAGACCTTCTCTTTCACTCATTCTCTTATGCCTCCGCTTCCAAAACTCTGACGCCAGCTCTTCTCGCTGACTCAACTTCGTCAGCTTTGATTATCTCCACATCCTTGTACATCCAACCGTAAAACCAAACGTCCTGCGTAACCGCCACATTCGCAAGCTCATTGTCAGAAACCAAAGTTGGAAAAGTTGCCTTCTTAACGTGAACCTCTACCGTGTAAGGGCACTGCCACTCTCGTATCTTCACGTCCATCCCATGAGGAGTATGCCTCGGTACGCCTCTAGGGTACTGAAGCTGATGCCTTGTGGGACCGCTCCAATCCAGCTCCTCAATGTAATAAATCTCCGCATCTTCGGGCGTCAGATTCTTCACGTCTGTGAGTTTGTCAGTTTCTCCTGCGCCTAAGCTGAGGGGTTCGACATAAATGAGCCTTTCAACACGTCCAATGCGATACGCAATTTTGTCAAGGATGAGGATTTCACCTTTCTCAAGTTTGGGCAACATTGAAACCTCATTTACTTTTATGGATACATGGGTGGTAACTTTATAAAACAGTTATATCACAAATGTAAACAGAGTGTAAGACAATGCCCACGGTTCTCATCAACGTCCGTGTAGACCGCAAGACACTTGAAATTTTAAAGACAATAGCTTCCGGGAAAGAAGAAAAGCATCTTAGCAACGTAATAAGAGAAGCTTTATTTGAGTATATCCGCGCCTACACTGGTGAACCGACGCTTAAAAGTCTTCAAAGAAAAATCGACGAAATAGATGTTAGACTAAGAAAAATCGAGGATGAGAAAAGGTCATTGTGATGAATTTCGCTATGCTGATATCCCCCTAAATTGTTAAAACCATCAGAAACAACATTAAATAGAATATTTAAATGATTAAAACTGAGATGAGTGCTTTGGCTGAGGAACTCGGCAAAAGGATTGTACAAAAATATTATGAACTAATTCAGTCACCCGAAATAAGCTTTCATGAGGTTATCCCTATGAAAACTGGCGTGTATGCCATTTCTGAACAAAACCGCGTTCTTTACGTAGGGTCAGCTCTTGATTTGGATAGACGATTAAAGCACGATCTATTGGGCACCATGGGACAGATCGCCCAACCGCATACCTTTGGCAGAAAACTCGTCGAGAAATTTGGTGACAAAGAAACGGCAAGAAGATATCTACGGCAGAATTGTAGACTGAGGATATTAGTTACGGAAAATTTGCAAGAAGCAAGAGTCCTTGAACAATTTGCCATTTTACTTTTAAAACCAGAGTATAATGCCTAACAACTAAAAGCCGAAATAGTTAAATGAGCAGAGATCAAGCGAAGCTCTTACTTAGCATTTCCAAGATTTGACTAAAGCTTGTCATTCGATGAGGAGCGTCTTTCTTGGTCCTGCAATGAAGGCTATGGGAAATAGGCAGAGCTTAACTGAGGCACCTGTGCCATTGTAGACCAGCAAGGTTACTTTGTCGTTTTCACGGGCGTAGGCTATTTGTTCCAAGGTTAGAACGTATCTGCTACGCTGTTGGTAGGGTACTCTGGCGCTGATTTCTTGTCTCTTCACTCCGTTTATGATGACTCGTAGGTAGCTGTTGTAGCCCAGGTCGCCGTCGCAGAACCATCCGCAGAACTGCACGCCCACTCCTGAAGGCAAGCTGAAGGTGGAGACTATTCTAAACTCCCCTGCTGGTACTTCAAATCCGTAAGTTCCTTCTGGAAGGTCTAAGTCCTCTGGTCTGAGGGGTCTGACACCGTCGGCTACTGGATTCCATTCTTTCGTCTTCGTTAAGGTGGACTCTTCTAATGCGGCAAGTTGGAGAGCCATCCATTCTGGAATGTCGGGCAAGCCTTTACCTAAACCAGGCATATCTATTCACCACTCATGTATCCATACAGGTAAACATATTAACTTGTCCGTACTAACATATACAAGGATGTACGTCGCAGGGATACGCTCTGTCAGAGCAGATAGTTGCAACCTCAAAAATCTTTCAAAAGGGCAAGACACAGGTTCCAAGCCAAGTACGCAGAGAGCTCGACCTAAAAGACGGTGACACTATCGTTTGGATAAAAACTGCAGAGGGCTACCTTGTCGAGAGGAGCAAGCGCAAGCCCTTGTTTAGAGAAACCAAAAGATAATGGGCTTGATGATGTTAAAAGAACTTATACGCGTTTATGTTCCTCTAGGAATTCACGGATTGCCTCGCGCACCACTTCAGCGACCGACACATACTTTCCTTTAGACTGCTTGACGAAATTTTGCAGTTCGATGAAGAGCTGCTCTGGGATTGAGAGATTTCGGTAACCTTTTCTAACCAAATTAAAGCTTCCTTGCAAAGGGTAAAGTGGGGGCATAATATGATTATTTTCAAGCACCCGTCCAGTACATTTTTAAACCAGTTACAAACAAAATATGTTTCAAGCTTGCAGGAGGCTTCAATGTGAAGAAAGTCCTCTTCATTTGTGCAAGGCTCGTTAACGACCCAGAAGCCTATAAAGGTAAGACAAACGCTGACATAGAGAAGGAAATTCTGAAAGAAATCGGTATAATTCCATATGTGGCGCGAATAGAGAAGGTTACAGTCCTTGACTGCCCAACATAACGCGTGTGCGTGCTTGGCCCCTAACCCAATGGTCGAACGAGCCGATTTCCAGTAAGCGTTTGACGGCGATTTCGGCGTATTTTGGGTTGATGTCTATGCCGATGTATCTACGACTGAGCTTTTTTGCCACAGCCAATGTCGTTCCGCTTCCACACATAGGATCCAGCACTATCCCATCTTCGGGGCAACTGGAAAGAATGGGCTTGACGCATATTTCCTCAGGATAAACAGCGAAGTGAGCGCCTCTGAAGGGCTTGGTGCAGACACTCCAGTAATCGCCTGGGTTTTTCCCTTTAGGACTATACGCTTTAGTGTGAAGTGAATCCGTGTAGCTGAAAGCTCCCACACGATTAACAGCCACATCATGCTTTGTCAGAACAACGTCTCCGGGGTTCTTACCTAAAGGATGCGCATGCTTGCCCTCTTTTGAGTATAAGCCTCCATAAGCGTAATGTCCGCCGCTTCCTCTGGGAACAAAATGGGTAAGGTTCGCCCTAACACGCTCGGAAATTACGTCGCCTGGATTTCTGCCTTTAGGATGCCCGAGATGGTTTTGAACGTAATCCTGTAGAAACTTTTTCTCCGCGTTTGTAAGCGTTTCCCTTTGCTCCAAAATCTTCAATGCATCACGGTATGCCTTGGCATTGGAGCACGCTTCTTTCCATCCATGTAAGTCTTTGTTTTTTCCTTGATAGCATGTTTGACCGCGGATTTGCTTAGCGGTTTCATAAAGCCTCTGAATAAGCCCTCTGATTCTTCCACTTTCTGGATAAACATAATTCTCGACTTCATCTTTTGAAGCCTTTAACTCTCCAAAAGCCGATCTTCCGCCTTTCCCACGTTTAACGTCTCTCACTCTCAAATTGAAAGGAGCGAAGGCTGTTTTATGCGGCTCTCTTATCGCATCCAAGTCATAATAGTACTTGCGGCTTTTAACGAAGAAAAAGATGTGCTCGTAGGTTTGTGTTAGGCGGTCTTTAACGCTTGAGGGCATAGCGTTAGGCTTGCGCCAGATAATGTCGTTGCGAAGTATCCAGCCGTCATCTATCAATGCAAAGGCTATGTGCCAAGGAATCCCCATTAAACACTTGGGCTTGTACTCTGTGGCTTTCGCTTGAGGGCTAGGCTTGTCGTATAGGTTTCCTGCAACCTTTACTCTGCGATAGTTTTGAAAAAGGGTTTTGTCGCCTCTTCCACAGTGGGAACCAGCATAAGTGTCTCCGAGCACGATATACATGCTTCCAGTCGCTTTGAGAACGCGTTTGATTTCTCTGCAAACCATAAGCATGTGCTCAACATACATTCGCCAAGAAGGTTCTAACCCAAGCTGTCCTTTCCAAGCGCCGCACTTGACGCAAAAGCCAGCTTCGCGGTCATCATACTTCTTAATGTAGGTTGTTGGCTTATTCCCATGGACGTCTTCCTGTGTTCCTATTGAAAAATTTCGGTTTTCATGGACAAGAGTCATCCGCTCTTCAATCCAATCATGGCTACAGTTCTCATCGCCACCCCAAACTGTTTCTGTAGCCTCACCATAATTGCGCAGCCCATAATAAGGCGGCGAAAACATAACCATGTCGATGCTTTCTGCTGGAAAACCTTTCATTACATTAATGCAGTCGCCCACTAACACTTGGTTGACGGGTAACACTTTGGCATCGTCGTGCGCAGAGCCCGTTGGAAAGAGAAAGTGTCTGCACTAATTGCAAGCATCTTCAAGCGTAGCGCATTCTATTCTAGACTTAGTCTAGCCTAAGGTTTCTCTGAACAGTCTCTTGGCTACGGTGGGGGCTGAAGGTTGGAAGCTGTCTGATGTGGCGCGGAAAAGTGGTGCTGATGGTGGAAGCGGTGGGGCTGGAGGTGCTGGTAAGGGTGCTGTTGGGGGAGCGCCTTCAAGGGTTGGTCTGACGAGTGGCGGAGCAAGGGGTGCAGAAGGCAGTTCTGGAGGTGCAGGTGATACTGGAGCGCCTAGGGCTGAGAGCATTTGTCGAAGTTCCTCTGGCGAGCGCAGGAGGGCTTCGGCTACTCTGCTCGTGTCTCCAAGCCTTAAGCCTTCGACTAGTGTGTCAAGGCTTTGTCTCAGTTCAAGGGCGTCGCTGGGCTTCATGTCAACCACTCTTGTTAAAGCGTGCTGTCCCAAGGTGATGAGTTCTCGTCTCAGTCTTTGGGGTGTGGGCTTTCCCCATATGCCGTAGCCTGCGGAAGTTATGCCTACGAGGAAGTTAATGGCTTTGTTCAATAGCCCTTTTGTGAAGAGGTCTGTGATGAATTCGATGGATGCGCCTATGCCTTCTGCTCCAGCCACGGCTGTGTAATCAGCGGTTGGTATGTCGGCTTGTTTGGCGAAGTAGTCGAAGACGGGGTCAAGCCAGCCTGTTAGCGTGAACTCTCCTGGTCTTGCAGCCATGCATTGTTCACCTCAGCTGGCTGGCTTAGGTTATTTGTCCTTCGACGAGTTCCCAGCACCACTTCTTCATCAAGTCGGATATGACGCTCTTGTGCTCCGAGAACTTGCCCCTCAGCCTTATCACTTTGTATTTTTTGGCTAGGATCTTCCATGCTACGTGGCTTGCCACGCCTATGAGCACGTGGATGGTTGCCCAGTCAACGTGGATGATTCTTGGCACGTAGACTCGGGGCGTCTGCTTTCCTATGCCTGCGGCTTCTGATGCGGATATTGCTCTTTCAGCCATTCATATTCACCATACATGTATCCATAGAGGTAATCTTATTATAAAGCTTTTCCCTTACAATAACCAGTGAAGGTGCAAAAATTGAGTTGGGGCTGGACAGTAATCGAAGAAAACGAGTTCGCAGTGCTTTACGACGCTTCAACAAGCTGGATTGTAGAAGACAAAACCACACGAAACAAGCCAGTCAAGTTCACGGGCGAAACCAAAACACTAAAGAACATTGCAGTAGACTTCGCTCAAGGCTCAGACGGCATGCCCATCTTCATGAGAGCCTACTACCCAAAAGACCAAGTAGAGTTTAGACTCGTCAAACGCGCTTTTGAAAGATTGACACAGGACAGGCAGAGAGAGTTTCAGCGCCTCAAAGAGATGCAAGAGGCTAAGGAGGCCTACGGATATGGCTGAAGAAGGAAAAGCGGACTGGGAAATTCGCCTCGAAAAGTATTTTGAACAGCCCGTCAGCGAAGCCAAAGTTGACGGAACATTCTCTGGCAGCCAACTCCAGTCATTGCTAATCGACATCGAAAAGACCGTTGGCGAGGCAAAGAAGTTCTTAGCTGCCAACATGCTCTCAGAAGTGAGAGCCCACTTAAACAAGATACGCAGTTTGCTCAAGTTCTTAGAGACAAGAGCTTCAGAGTCGGTTGAAGAGGTTGCATCTCTTCTTAAGGCTGGAGTCAGCGAAAAAGTTCTGAAGGAAATCTATGGAGTAACCGAAGAGATGATTGAAAAAGCCAGAAAGCTCCTTGAAACGATGAAGAAAGAGTCACCCATCAAATGGATTGTGGTTCACAACCACACAATGGTCTTTGAAACAACCAACTATGAAGAGGCCGTGAAAAAGTTCTACGAATTACAGAAGGAGAAAGGCTGGTATCCGCCCGCCCTAGCCATTTTCAAACAAGAGCATGTCTCAAGCCACTCAAACCCTCACAGCAGTGCAGAACGCAACACAAGGGCTGAAGTCAACCCTATCGTCACGGCTGCTCAATGGAGAGCGTTTTCCACAAAGGAAATTCTGGACAGCGTAGATATTGCGATGCGTGTTCTTAAGGACAGAACTTTGACGTCTGAGGAGAAGAGGTTTGCAGGTGAGTTGGCTAAAGATCTAGTGGAGATAAGTTTGGACCCTGAAGAGGAAGAAGAAGAGTATGAAAGGGTCCGTGAAAGAGCCTCAAGGGTTAGGGCTGAGAGGCTTCTATTTTGAGCTTCAAACTTCCAGTTGAAGAAGCTGAAAAGTTCATAGATTTGGTTTTCTCAAACACGGACACAGCCATAATTAAGCTTACATTCGCAGGCGTCAAAGCTAGAAACTTTAACACTGCACGTACGACTGCCTACAGCCTAGAAGCTCCAATAGGCTGGTTTTACATGTATCATGTTGACGAAGAACTTTTCCTAGAGATTAGCGACAGAAAAGCCTGCAAAGCCCTAGTTAGGGCGGCCAAGGCTGCTGGAAAAACGGATGTTGAGTTTAGAGTAAGCGGTAACGGTTTTCTTCTTGAAGGTTCAAAGATAGGCGTTGTAGATAAAGAGCGCATGGACTTTGAGTGTCCCGAGCTTAAGATTGAGCTGCCAAACAGGATAAGCGGTTGGACAGATTTTGCGCCCATGCTTAAACGTTGGATTTCAAGCGTTAGGAAGGCTGGAGCAGACGCCTTTGGAATAGCATGTAAAGAACCCGAATCTGTTCCGCCTGTAAGGGCTCCGAGGGCTGTAACAGTTAAAGCCTTCAACGAGGAAGTGCAGATGGAACTCACGCCTCCAAGCGTTGAAGTTCTTGAGCCAAAGTTCGGCTCAGCCTACGCCTTAATGCTTGTTGAAAGTTTTATTCCAGTTTCAGTTTGGCTTAGAAAACCCTACCCATACGTGACAATTCTCTGCGCTAAAGGATATTACATGCCTATGGGAGTAGACCTTGAGCTGGGCGTTTTAAAGTTCAGAGCCTACATAGCCCCAAACATAGATTATACCGCAACCCTTCTGCGAAGGCTTAACCTTCTTAAGCCCTTAATAAAGGACGACGTTCTAATAGCCATAAGGGACTATTGGCTTGCAAACGAAAAAACCGTTGAATCATACGAGCTTGAGTCAACGCTTCAAAAGGATGGTTTCGAAATTGGGCGGCTCCACGAGATTCTGAAACAGCTTGCCGAGGAAAAGAAGCTAACCGTACGTGAGAGTGGATGGCGCAAATACTACTCGCCTATAGAAGCCCCAGTGAAGCTTAAACCCTTAACCGAAGATATTGTGCTTACAAAAATTCGAGGACTATGTTTAGAGTGGAACACTGACGCCGTGGGCTATACAGAGCTTGAAGCCGTCCTAGCCAGAGAATACCAGATTCTCCCATTACACGACATTCTGTTACGGCTGAAGGCAAAGGGGCTCGTTGAAACAAAACCTTGGCCTACTAAACGTCCAGGAGGCTACGCTGTTGACATGCGGGGCTACTGGGCTATAAAGTCAACCGAGCCTGAGGAAGCAGTTAAGCAAGCTGAAGAGAAGCCTTTGAAGCCTCTTACAAAAGAAGTTGTATTTTCCACACTGAAGGACATGAACATGGAAGTTAAGGCAAAAGTTTCCTTTGACGACATCGCAAGCAGGCTGGCGGATGAAGGTTATGATGTGACCAAACTCGGCGACGTGTTGACAGAGCTTAGGAAGGAAGAAAAGGTTTCGGTTGATCTCACCGGAAAATGGTGTGTTAGAGGTATTGAAGATACAATTAGGCGACTTCAAACGTTAGAGCTTTGGCTTGAGAAAATAAGAACAGTAGGCGTCAGAGACCCGCGAGACCCCGCCAAGTTTCTACCACCAGAACACGCGCTAAGCAAATTGGAAGCAAGAAAAGTTGAAGCTGAAATCAAATTGCTGAAAGAGGAAATCACTGATGAAGAGTACAGGCGAGAAATACAAGAAGTAGACAAGGAAATGGAAAGGGCTAGAAAAGCGTTTGAAGTGCCACCTCCCATTGTAGAGATGCCTCCGCTACCTCCAGTCCTGCCAGGATACGCTAGAGTCCGCTTCTTAAGGGACATGGTGCGCTTCATAGGTACTGACCGAAAAGTATACGGGCCCTTCCGAACTCATGAAGAAGCGGTCATCCCAGCCCAACACGCTGAAGTTTTCGAAAAACACCGATACATCGAGATCGTCAAAGAAGGCAGCACCCAAACCCATAGCTCGCCAAACCCTCAAACTTCATTTATTGACCAAGAAAAACAGCCAATCACAACAGAATACAAGCTCCTCGAATATGGTGTGCTTGAATGATAGTTCCAACTGAAGACGAAATCCGCAACAAAGCCCACTACCTCTACGACAGAGCACAGGATATCTGGTGGGTTCACGACCCTGAAGAGGAAGCCTTTCTGAAGAGAGGGAATTATTGGCAAAAAGCCAAAGAACAGCTTGAAACAGAAACTCCAGAACAATGGATTGCTCGCCTGGAAAGAAACATCAAAGCCGTAAACCAGCTTATTGAAGAGCATGGAACAATAGAAAGAGTATACCACTATGGCGCAAGAAGATTTTACGGAGACGAAGAATGGGAAAAGTTTGTTCAATCCCACTTGTGGGCTGGCAGGGTGGAGCCCAAAGCCGACAAAGTGGAGACAATCGATTGGCTTGAACAACGCGAAAAACTTCAGAAAAGACTTGAAGAAATCAAGAAAGTGGCGGAAACTCGTCTTAAAGCTTCAGAAACAGCAGGGCAAGGGTACATGCCTACACGCCGAGAAATTCTTGACAAGGCGTTAGAGCTGTTCTTTAAAGAGAATCCTGAGGCGCCTACTCCTGAAGAGGACGAGCTTAAAGAGGGAAACTATTGGCTACGTGCTCGAGACGAATTGTTGATGACTAGGGCTATTCCCCTGTCAGAGTGGGAACGCTACAGAGCTGAAGTGAAGAGTCTTGCCGAAGAACTAGGCGTCGTGGAAAAGGCTGCGGAGGAAAGGATAAGCCGGGAAAGAGAAAAATGGGAAGCTGAAATTCAAAAACTGCGTGAAGAAATAAGAAAGCTTAAGCTTCCGCCAGGGCTTCGCATCGAAGAGCTTCCTGAAGAAATACGAGGTTACGTGAGACTGCTACACGTTAACGTGACTGCCAAGCCCGAAAAGAAGTTGTTGCCTGGATTCAAGGAGCCCACATGGGTCATTCCAGTCCATGACGAAGAAACATGCGACACAGTCTCAATTGTCCATGGACATCCCTACACCGAACTGGAAAAGTATCAGCTCATAAAAATCACGAACAAAAGAGGCGCTGTTGTAACCGTTCTAGTGTTAAGGGAGGAGTATGAAAAACTTGCTGTTCCAACCCCAACCGAACCTGAAATTGAGAAAGCCGTAAAGGAGGCTGAGGAGGCCATACCAGAAGTGAAGGTAACAGCACCATTAGACTGGAAATGGATATTCTCAATAGCTCAGAGAGTTCAAGAATGGCTGAAAGCAGCGGAGAGGCAAGCGGAAAAACGCAACTCCGTAGCCATCTACACGCACGTAACATCAATAATTGAGTGGCTTGAAGACGTTAAGGAAAGGCTGCTGGCAAAGACTGAAACACTGCGAATGCATGAGGCTCGACGCTTAGAGCCTGTCATAAAGGTTCTCCGCGACTACGAGTATGAAGAGCTGTGGAAAGAGTTTAGCAAGGAACTGAGAGAAGAGGGCATCGACCCGACGCCGTACCGAGCCCGATTCGACGACCTCATCGCTTGGAACATGCCGCTGCAAGACAACCGCGCCATCGTCATAGATGAGGCTAAGGGCATAATCCTCGAGAAAAGCATGCAAAAATACCTCAAGAAGCTGCCACTTAAGCCCACTAGGTTTAACTGGAAATGGGTGAGCTGGGGACTTACAAGCTTAAAGGTAGACGTGGCAGCACTGAAGGAAGCAGCTAAACGCGAGAACGTCGTGCAAGCCTACAGCACCACGACAAAGATGATCGAAACGGCTGAGAAGCTGCAGAAGCTTGTTGAAATGAGCCCAGATGTGATAGATTTCAAGGAACTGAGAAAAAAATCAAGCGACTAAAGCTTCAGCCCGAGACAGAACGGGCGTCAGAACGCTACGTTCTGGTTTATCACTTGTGCACTTAAGCGTTATTTAAGCACATGTTCAGAGCATGTTAAGATATTGTTCGAATCAGCCATACCGACGTACCAGTACGGCGGAACGACGTAGTAAAGAGTTAAGATCGAGTTTTATGCGAGAAAGTTTTAAATTAGTATTACTCCTATGGTAACATAAATGGTGATATGGATGTCTCAGAACGAGACCGAACCAAACGACCAGAACGACGTCGGAACGGAACCGGAAACAAACGATGAACAGAAAATTGAGCTATTCAAAACTCTTGTCAAAGAAGGAAAAAGCGTCAACAAAGCCATAGAAGAATCAGGACTATCCAGATACAAATACCAAAAACACTACGAGGAAATATGGAGCGACCCAACATTAGCGCCTTTCAAGCCTCAGCCTCTCTTCCCAAAACTTCAGCCTCCCGAAACAAAGGCTCTCGATGAAGCCCTTAAAGGAATGGAAACAGAGAAGCCTCCCACAATCACTCCTTCTGAAGCCTTAAACGCCTTGAAATGGTACCAACGCGAATTTAACAGAGTTTTTGGAAGAGGCATGCCCGTCGCCATAGGCGTTAGACCACCTGCACATGAAGGCGCTCCGCCCGAAGCCGCCGTGGCCAGCTACGGTGTTGAAGGCTCCCTTAAGCAGGTGAAGGCAGCTGAGGAAGAAGCCAAGAAACTTTTGGAAACGTTGGGCTACAAGGTTGTGACCACAGAAACGCCCGTGACTGTGGAAGAAGCCAAGAAACTCGTTGAAGGCATGGGCTACCAACTTGTGGACACAAGACTAGCCCGAGAGGACGTGGATAGAATGCTCCAAGAGGCAGAACGTCAATGGCAACAGCAACATGACTTGGACTTAGAAACCAGACTAGAAGAAGCAAAGATAGGCGCAGCTGAAAGGGTTGTTTCCAAAGCCATAGACAAGGTCATGGAGCCCTTCACCTACTTCCTAAAACAATGGTTTGAAGGAACAGTTGAAGCCCGCATGTCCTCAGCAAACACACCAACTCCAGAACAGTCAGCTTCTCCAATAAGCAATCCTGCGACCAAACCCCCAGAACCAATCCTACCAAACCTGACACTGACCAGATACACGCGTGAACGACCTTCCAGCACAGAAGAAGAAAAGGCAAAGGAGGAATCATAGCTGTCTCTTGAACGAACAGTCAGCCTCGTCGGCAAGGCAAGCGCAAAAATATTGGCTAAAACACTCGAGCGAATGGTTGTAGGACTCATAGCTCCTTTCGACGCTGACCATCTCCAAATCATGATAGACCACGACTGGTACATTGTCGAAACGGTGCGGTGGACAGCCCAGCACCAAGCCGATCAAGCTCCTGAGTATCCTCCAGAACTCAGCCAAGAAGAAAAACACCGCATAGAAGCCCTACGCAAACAAACAATACGAATGGCATTAGCAGCACTAGGCTTCAGCCGAGTAATAGTTTCAAAATTCCCAAAACCCCTAGTAGACCAGTACCTAAACGTTGGCTACGCCTCTAAATGGCTCAAAAAGCATCGACCCGACCTTCTACCCGTTCTGGAAACAGAGAAAGGCGCTCAATGGCTGCAAAACGAGGTTGAAAAGGACATAAAACCGTACCTTTGGCCCTCAAAAACCACGGAGGAAAATAACAATGCCATTCCTTAACATTCGCCTTATCGACTCGGAAACTGGAGCCCCAATTCGATATACGCCAGTCTGGCTCGACGGCTTTCAATCTTCAACTGACCAGAACGGACAGGCCCGATTCGACGTACCAGCAGGAACGTACACACTTAAAGTACGCTCACCCCTCTACGAGCCATACACTGCACCCACCACAGTTCCAGGAACAGTCATTGTCAAGCTAAGGCGGATCCTACTGTGACCCGAGTGCTGGTTCTTTATCCCATAGACGACATAGCAACTTCAGCCTCAGCCTACATCGCAGACCGCACAGCCAACCTGCTTGAAGAAAAAGGCTTTGAAGTCTTCAGATTCGACCTCTGGAAAGCAAACCGCCTACTATTCACACTTCAACAGCTACTCAACCCAGCTGACTTCATAGTCTACGCTGGACACGGCACGCTCGACAAGTGGTTCGGCTCGCTTACTGCGGGCGGAATCATATGGCCACTAGCTGACATTCTCAATTCTGCAGTTCTTCAAAACAAGCTTTGCTATGCTGTCGCTTGCCGCACTAGCCTGAAACTTGGAAAAGAAGCCCCGGCACGAGCATACATGGGATGGAAAGTAGACGTATTCGTCGCATTGCCAGCAGCTGAAAGAAACTACCTGGAAGACCTGACGGGCACATTCTTGGAAATTCCGAAGGCTTTAGCAGAAGGCAAAACCGTAAGCGAAGCCTCACGTGCTTATTTGACGAAATGCTCTGAGCTTAAAGCTCTTTACGAAGCCAACTTAGAGCAGTGGCCTAACGCCGACTTCTATGCTATGGCAGTCAAGAATAACATGGAAGGCTTCGAGCTTCTAGGAGATCCCTATGCCAGAATCACGTAGAAAACAAGAAGACAACATCGACCAAATCATCAAAGCAGTAAGAAGGGAACTGCAAGGTCCAGTTAACAAAACAATAGACAACTTGCTGCATCCACACTTTCACAAGTACCCCTTCCTCATAATCATAGACGGACTGCTCCACGGGCTGAACGAAATGGACCCTGCCCAGTCAATCCAGAAGTTCTTGAAGTACAACGCGCCGAAACTGATTGCAGAACTAGAGCGGGCTCATAGAAATCAAAGGAGTTGCTGAAATGCAACCAAGAAACAAATCTCAAAACGAAAAACTCTTTGAAGCCTTGGCTCAACAGTGGCCACTATTGGTAGGTGGAGCTGCCGGATTAGTCTCTGGTGTTGTCCTCCTTTTTGACGATGTAAGGGATTTCGGCGATCTTTCACGCCCACATCATTACATGTGGGGCATTCTTCTAATAATCGGCGGAGCAATAGCGATGACTGTTGGTTTTGCCAACGTCATTTTGAAGCTTTGTTCGTGAACGTGCTTTTTCGCAGCGCTTTTTTTGGATAAAGACTTAAAAATAAGGCAACATATAGGGATACATGGATGGTAACTACAAGCCTTAAGGCGATTTGAATGGACATATTCTCCTACCTTGGAAAAGCCGTAACAAAAGTCCTCCGCGGAGAGAAGCTCACCGCAGAAGAGAAAATCACGTCAAGTCTCCTCAGCTTGGCTGTGGTTGCGGCTGCCGTACCTCTAGCCATCGAAGCAGGCATGGTCACTTACTCTTACGGAAAATCCAAAGGTTGGTGGAAGTAGGATGGCTGTTCCCAAAGCGCTCGAAGCTCCTTTGACAGAAGAGATAGAGAGGATAATCAGACAGATTCTTCCACAAGCCCCAGGCATGCCGGAATTCCCCTTCGAGTATGGGCGAGTCTACCTTGAAGAACAAAAGTGGTACCACGTAGCTTTCAAGCGTACTTTTGCAGAGGCTCCAGCAGTCCTCATCAGCGCCGAAATACGCACAGGATGGTTCACCCCAAAACGCTACGCCGTCCCAACAGTCAAAATAAGCATTCCCAAAGTCGAGGTGCCAGGAGTCTCTGTTCCAACAGTAACAGTCCCCACCGTTGCCGTGCCTTCCTCGCCCGCAATCAGCATCCCAACCATTGAAGTTCCAAGGGCTCCAACCATAAACATTCCCGGCGTCGAAATTCCCAAAGCACCCACAATCAACATTCCCACCGTAAGCGTTCCAAGCATCGAAATCGCCCGAATAGGCAGAGGCGACCTACGCCCAGTCGTCAGAGACCAGTTCAGAGCCGCACTTGGAGACTGGGGAATATTCAACTGGGCGAGAAACGCAATCGCTGACGGACCCGGCTGGGTTGTAGGCAGCTTCCTCAACTGGCTCTGGGACGTGATGATTCAACCACAAATCGACAAAGTAAGAGACGCCATAAACGATGGTCTTAGAAGAATGACGGGCAACACGCAAACTGCTCTCAACGCTTATCGAGACCAAATTCAAGCTGGCGTAAACGCAGGCTTAGCCGACGCCAGAGCCAAGGTTCAAGCAGCCCTCAACGCCTATAGAGGCTACATCCAAGACTCACTCAATGCGGGGTTAGGCGACGCCCGAGACAAGACGCAAGCCGCCCTAAACTCGTATAGGGGCTACATCCAAGACAGCGTAAATAAAGGACTGCTCGATGCAAGACAAAAAGTGCAAACAGCCTTCACCGATTTTAGAGACCGCTTACAAGCCAACTTCAACGAAACCATAAACTCGGCAAACCGATCCCTAGCAAGCTTCAGAGACTCATCCAACACCTCGCTGGAAACCCTGCGAGCTTCAACAGAATCAAGCATAAACGCTTCAACAGACAAGCTAAGAGCAAGCGTCGAAGACGCCTTCAACTCGCTCATCCCCACACTTTGGGCCATGGAAGGCATACCAGAAGGCGTCCTAATGACGCCAGCAGTCTACAGAAACATCACCCCAACAGGCTTCGACATCCTCTCGCTTGGAAAAATGACGGTCAGCTACATAGCCCTAGGAGTAAAGGCATAGGAGAGACGTGCCACGGAAGAACAAGAACTCAAAATCCCAAAAAGGATAGAGAAGACAGTTGAGAAGCTAATAAAGGCTCGGCCTGAACTGGGCTACAAAACAGTTAGGGAGTTCCTCATCACCGCTTGCTTTCTTCAGATACTCCGTACTCGAGGAGAAGACGCCGAATAGCATCCTTGGCAAACTCTGTCTTGCTGCGGTAGCCATGCTTTCCCACAATCTTCGTTATCTCCTCGTCTAGCTCCTTTGGAATCTTGTAAACTGCGTAGCCTGTTTCTTCCGATTTCTTACCCATATGTTTCACCATGCATGGTTACTTCTAAAATTTTCTTAAGAAAATATAAAGTTTATGCAATGCATCAATTAACGCCAAAATTTTGATGGAGGTGATGGGTTGACACACAGAAAGGAGTCGAACTATGGCAAGTGCCGAAGGGTTTGGGTCAACTTCCCAATCAGCGGAGAACTAGGTGACATGTACTTGGAGCTCAAAAAGAGAGGCATCGTCCACAGCACCAGAGACGCTTTTTCACAAGGTCTCAGATGTCTTCATGAAAAGATTATGGAGACTGACTTGAAAAAGGCACAGCTTGCAGCAGCCAGAAGGCTTAACAGAGAATTTGACGAGGACACATTTTGAAGCTCTTTATTCTTCAATTACTGGCCTAGCTTTTAACCTTCTCTTCCAGCATCCTTTCGAAACCATAAACGTCCTTATTTTTCTCCATAGCTTCGGCGAGAATTTCCTCGCCCCTTTGGGAGTTCTTCCATAGGGCATCTAAAATTTCGCGGACATCACCCTCGTCTTTAGCTATCTTGCAAACCTTTTGGACAGTTACCTTTTTCGGGCAACCCTTCTCATGGAGTTTCTGATTAAAATCTGCCGCCTTAAGAAGTTGAATGTTTATCCTTGCTGCATATGACGCTAAACTTATTGTAGTTTCATCCTTAAGCCTCACATTTTCCTTAGGGTCAAAAGCACTTCCAGCAAAAACGCCCACTACTCCTTGCTTTACCTGTCTTCCATCTGGCGTGTCCACTCCAAACTCTTTACTCCACCTCAAAACATCGAAGAAATCGTCCACATGCTTTTTGCTTACGATGCCCCATTTACATGATAAAACATATGTGATTGGCGGAGCGAATATTCCAGGCGTAACTTCCCAAACGCGGTCAACTTCAGCGCTTGTCCTTCGACCTCCAACACCCTTTAGCAAATGCAACGTTATCCGGCGAGGATCCATTCCTCCGTTTCTATGGTTCTGTACCCAAAATTTGGCGCCAGTAGTGAACTTGTCAACAAACCATTCTGTTACTGCCTCCCAATTGTGACCAATTCTGTTGGCTCTGCCCTTAGCCATTCTAACATAGTTTTTCTTCATTTCAACGGCAGCGTTCAGATCCTTGTCAGCCAAAGAATCGTGATAGTAATAGCGGTAGGCGCCAAACAGCTTTATCTCCTTCAGGTCAGGATACAGTTGTAACGCCCTGCCCACTGCCCCTTCTATCTCGTGTAGGGAACAACCTAGCTTATTTTGAATATAAGAAAAGCCGACAAGTTTCTTAAGAGCCGAATGCTCAATGATCATGTCTCTTATTCGTTGAACCCTCTCCATGAAAGGACTTGACGACGCCCTGCCAACCAGAACCTCATCTGTCTTACGAATAGCCTCTTCTATAGCCTCTTGTCTAGGCTTCTCAGGGTCAAGCCAAGCAATAAGAAAACCTTCCTTAAAAGGAGTCTGCCTATCATCCATTTTATAACCTCTAACGTAAACCAAGCCCTTCCGCTCGAAACGGCGCACATTAGACATAACATCTCTAGTCTTGACGCCCTTGTTTCTCAAGTGTTTCGCTATTTCGCTAGAAAAGAAAGCTTGGTTCTTGTTTTTCCTTATAAATTCAAAGATAGCTTGAGCCTTACTACGACGGCCACCGCCACGTACATCCAAATACTCTTCAGCATATGCCACAAACTCGAGGCCGTCAACGATCATGAAATCTTTGCCTTCTGGACGAAGAAGATACAAATGATAAGGCCTAGTGTTTTGGCTCACTCCAGCCCTGCCCTTAAAAACCCGCTCATGCTCATACAGAGGCTCCTTAGTTCGCAGTATGAACCCTCTTTTCCAGCATAAAAGAAGAGCGTTATTTATCGCACTTCCAGTAAGCTTCGTAGCTTTAACAACATCTCTAAGGCTTTTTGGTTTATGATCGCTAAGTGCAGCGAGAATCAACTTCCTAGTAGGACTATATCGAACCATAATTGATCATGGGAGAACCGATAATTTAAACCTTCTTCTAAAATAGAAACGGGCTCGAGAAGATAATAACCATTTAGAACCGTTATAATCCAAAAATATCCCCAAAAAGACCTTAAAATAAGATTTTGAAGTGGTAGCCCGGGAGAGATTCGAACTCTCGTCAGAGGCTCCAGAGGCCCCGATGCTTGACCGCTACACCACCGGGCTTATGTACAATGTTTAGGCATTTTAGAATAGACGGATTAGAATATTTTTTGTTTTCGCTGGGATATGTTGTTATGCTCTTAGCGTCTTCTGTGGCTTTTAAACGGGCGGGCTTCTGAAAGCGTCCACGGAATTTGGATGTGGGTTCTTTCAGAAAGGTTGTTCTTAGTGTTGACTTGCGCAATTTCCTTGTCAACCTTGGATATTCGGCTTCCTCTTCCCACATTCAGCCTCAAGGAGCCTTTAAAAAGCGTTGTGTAGCCGCCTTTTATCTCAATGACGTCGTTGGCTTTAAACATCCTAATTTGATCGTCCCAAAGGGTTAATACGACTGTGCCTGTTTCGTCGCCAACAATTGCCTCTGCAATCCAATGTTGACGTTGATCGTTCCTAGAGGGAACTCCGCGGGAGGAACCAATGTTCAGAATCTTCACGATCAAGTTGAGATTTTGAAGATCGTGCTTTAAGCTGCCTACTTTTTGTTGTTCTTCCGTTGTGACGCCCACATCAAACACTTCTAAACCTTTGTAAGGCAATCTCCTTATTAAGATAAGCGGTTCACACGAAGTAAACCATTAAACGTCAAAGGTTTCAGCAAACTCTCTACGTTTATTTCTGATCTTGGACACTGTTTCTCTGGTCTTTTTCTGAGCTTCCTCCGCCTCGCTTTGCGAAATATCTTCTAGGTTAAATGCTTCAACTGTTTTTTTATAAATGTCTGGCGGTGAGAGACTTGAGTTTTTCAGCCGCTGGAACAGATTCGTGAAATCAAACCGTGTTCCTTCTAACGTTGAGATCAGCCAGACATAGTTCTCAAGCATGCTGATGGTGCCTCGAAATAGGTAATGAACAGCTTCTTCGTATAGGCTTTCATTTATTAAAGTCTGCGCCCGCACCTGCATGCCTTTTAAGAAATTTTCTTTACAATAATAGTTTAAGTCGTTCTTTACTCTGACATGCACCTTCTCAATTTTCGAGGAGTTTTCTTGGACAAAACCAGCGACTTTCTGCCAAGCTTCAGTAACCGAGTCGAATATGCTTTCTGCGGCTTGTTTGTTAATCTTAGTAAAGCCTGCAAGGTCAAGATATTCGTCGTAAAGATCATTTTGACCAAGCCGAATTGTCGCGGACTCAAGCATCCTTAAGAAACGGCTGTTCGAATAAGGCTTCCGCGCGACTTCCAAAAGAACCCGCATGACTGAAGTAAGCCCTAAAACCGCGCTGACTTTTGCACTTTGGAAATCCTCTCTGTTTAAGGCGGATACGATTCTGCTTAGATACGTGTCCGCCTGCACTATGTAGTTTCCAATTCTCATTTCAGCCCGTTCAAGTGTCCAATAATTTTTTGACATCAATTCTTTAGCTACTGCGAATCTGCCATTTCGGTCTAGCAAGACTTGAGATTCATAAAGCTTCTGGTCAATTTCAGGAGGAATCTGGCGTACGATCCATTTTGAAGGAACATAATCTAGGTCAAAAAAGACGTTATCAATCAAAGCTCTTTCCATGTACTCGTAATCAAAGTCTCTTTTGTCGACAAGGAGAAGATCAACGTCGCTGGTCAAGGATGCGTCTCCTCGACTCCAACTTCCAAAAAGTCCAATACCAACAATAGATTCTTTGGTCTTCAAATCTGTCAGTAACCCTTCCAGAACATTCCGGAAATTTTCAGGCAACCTTTCCAAACCGTTTCCCCTTTGAACAACCTATTAACTTCATGCCTTAATATAAATTTCTGGAAACACAATAACTTTTGCATCGTTTTTCTGTTAAAATATTATGTTGTTACAGATGGTAATAATAAAAGTTGGAAATTCTTTTCTGTAAATTCTAGGATGAACAGATTTCAATGTACTTTCATGGTTCCGCATTTAAAGAAAGAAACTATTTTTCCCCATTTCCCTGAAAATATGCAGAAAATCTAATTTTTGTTAATACTCTTACCTTTTCTTGGTATCGCATTTTTTTGTGCGCCTAGATTTCCTTTTTTGGAGCTAAGACATAGATAATGTTGATGTAGCGATAAACAGTAGATGGAAAAGTAGTTTTTCTTTCTGATGTTTTTTCTCTGTTCTAGACTGGTTTGTTAGGGTTTGGATGGGTTCTCTCAAGGGTGGAGGTTCTTTCAGCAATTCGATGTTTGGAAAGTGTATA
>Ga0272448_1000750_pt1 | contig 47364 bp, 47 predicted proteins | sample YNPCB0191_FD_202220 | JGI IMG/M metagenome (GOLD analysis project Ga0272448, IMG submission 202220) | Hot spring sediment microbial communities from Yellowstone National Park, WY, United States - YNP-CB-019-1 | ecosystem: Environmental > Aquatic > Thermal springs > Hot (42-90C) > Sediment... | reverse complement strand
GTTTTAGTTCTATTTGTACTAATTACGCTTCTGAAGACTGCAGTGGTTGTTCCTCAAAGACAGGTTTATATTGTTGAAAGATTAGGAAAATACCATGCAACTTTAGAAGCAGGATTTCATATACTTGTTCCTTTTATTGATAGGATTGCTTATCGTCATTCATTAAAGGAGCTTGTAATAGATGTTCCACCACAGATGTGTATTACAAAAGACAATATACAGGTTGAAGTTGATGGAATTTTATATTTGCAAGTAATTGATCCTATTAAAGCTTCTTACGGGATAAGCAATTATACATTTGCTTCAGTGCAACTTGCACAAACAACAATGAGAAGTGAAATTGGTAAGATTGAACTTGATCGTACATTTGAAGAGAGAGAAAAGATTAATTCTGAGATTGTTGCAGCTGTTGATAAAGCAGCCGAACCATGGGGTATTAAGGTGACTCGTCACGAGATAAAAAATATTGTTCCACCCGCCAGTATTAAGGATGCAATGGAAAAACAAATGCGTGCTGAACGTGAGAAACGAGCTTTGATAGCCGAATCAGAAGGAGATAAACAGGCGAAGATAAACCGCGCAGAGGGTGATAAACAGGAAGCAATTGCACGGTCTGAAGGTGAGAAGATGAAAAGAATTAATGAAGCAGAAGGTCGTGCTCAAGAAATTGAAAGAGTTGCACAGGCAACTGCACGTGGTATAAGGATGATAGCAGAAGCTATTAATGAACCCGGTGGAAAAGATGCAGTTAACCTTAGAATTGCAGAAACTTATATTGCAGAATTTGGAAAACTTGCCAAAGTAAATAACACAATGATTATTCCTCAAAACATTGGTGATGTTGCTGGAATGGTAGCGGCTGTAGGTAAAGTATTTACTGAAATGAATAAACAAAATCCTAAATAGCTATGGAAGGACTTTCAACTGTTGCATGGTTTTTAATTGGTGTTGGATTTATGTTACTTGAGTTTATTATTCCAGGTTTCATAATCTTTTTCTTCGGAGCTGGTGCCTGGATAGCAGCTCTGATTACTGCCCTTGGAATTAGTGATTTAAATGTGCAACTGTTGGTTTTTCTAATTTCATCAATACTCTTACTGGTTTTTTTGAGACGAAGTGTGAAGAGATACTTTGAAGGAAAAGTTTCAAAAAAAGATATATCTGATGATTTAATTGAATCCGTAAAAGGTGAAAAAGCAGTTGTAGTTAATGATATTTCCCCTAATAAGATTGGTGGGAAGGTAGAATTTCATGGTACTCATTGGAATGCAGAGGCAGACGAGGAAATAAAAAAAGGTGAGGTTGTTGAGATACTTGAGAGAAAAAATCTTGTGTTAAAAGTTAGAAAGATTTCCTGAAAATAAAAAATTCTTGGAAAAACTTAAAATTAACTAAATTGAACATTACAGTAATTGGAACTGGTTATGTGGGATTAGTGTCAGGTACTTGTTTCGCTGAAATGGGAAATAGTGTCATTTGCGTAGATAATGATGAGATTAAGTTGAAGAAATTACAAGCTGGGATTGTAACTATTTATGAGCCCGGGCTTGAGATTTTGTTTGAGAGAAATATTAAGAAGAACAGACTTGTTTTCACTGATAATTTAGAAGAAGCTGTGACTAAATCTGAAGTGATTTTTTTCTGTCTTCCAACTCCTCAGGGAGAAGATGGTGCTGCTGACTTAAAATATGTTTTAGGAGTAGCTTCAGAGGTCGGGAAAATTCTTGCTCACAATCCTAATACTGGATATAAAATTATTGTAAATAAGAGTACTGTACCGGTTGGAACAGGATTGTTAGTGGAAAAGGAGATAAAAAAATATGGTTTTGAAAATTTTGATGTAGTTTCCAATCCCGAATTTTTAAGAGAAGGTTTTGCAGTTGAAAATTTTATGAAACCCGATAGAATTGTTATAGGGTCATCAAGCTCCAGAGCACTTGAAATTATGAAACAACTCTATGAACCATTTGTGAGACAGGGAAATCCTATTCTTGAAATGGATATTTCAAGTGCTGAGGTAACAAAGTACGCCTCAAATAGTTATCTTGCAATGAGAATAACATTTATGAATGAATTGGCAAATTTCTGTGAAAAGGTTGGGGCAGATATAGACCTTGTCAGAAAAGGAATGGGAACAGACACTCGCATTGGTAAAAGATTTCTATTTGCAGGAATTGGTTATGGTGGCTCATGTTTTCCGAAGGATGTTAAGGCATTAATTAAAACATCAAAAGAAAAAGGATCTGAAATTAGACTCTTAACACTTGTTGATGAAATCAATAGCAGGCAAAAACTTATCTTGATTGATAAAATTCATTCTCATTTTGGAGATGATCTTAAAGGACTTCACTTTGCAATATGGGGACTCTCCTTTAAACCAAATACAGATGATATGAGAGAGGCACCATCTCTTGTTATAATCAAAGAGCTTTTTGAATCTGGCTGTAGCATCAGAGCTTACGATCCTGCTGCAATGGAAACAGCCCGAAGTTTTCTTGGAAATAAAATTGAGTATGCTGAAAATGAATATGAAGCTCTAAAAAATGCAGATGCTCTTGTGATTGTTACAGAATGGAATGAATTTAGGAATCCTGATTTTGAAAAACTTAAAATGCTATTAAAAAATCCAACTGTATTTGATGGAAGAAATATTTTTTCACCTGAAGATATGAAAAAGTTAGGATTTAATTATTACAGTATAGGTAGAAAAACAGTTCTTCAATAATCAAACATTTTATTCTTGTTTAAAATATTCATAGGTAATTCTTAATCCTTCCTGTCTTGAAATTTTTGGTTCCCAGCCAAGAATTTCCTTTGCTTTTGAAATGTCAGGCTGACGGACTTTGGGATCATCTTCTGGTAAATCTGTAAATATGATTTTAGCCTTTGATTTTGTAAGAGTTAAAATTTCCTCAGCAAACTGTTTTATAGTTATTTCTTCTGGATTACCAATATTAACAGGATAAATGTAGTCACTCATCAGGAGACGATATATACCCTCGATCATATCAGAAACAAAACAAAAAGAGCGAGTTTGTGTGCCGTCCCCAAAAACAGTAATATCTTCACCCTTAATAGCTTGAGAAAAAAATGTCGGTAAAGCTCTACCATCGTCCAATCTCATTCGAGGTCCGTATGTATTAAAGATACGAACAATTCTTGTATCGAGATTATGAGTTCTGTGATATGCCATTGTAATAGCTTCCATAAATCTCTTTGCTTCGTCATATATGCCACGCGGACCAATCGGATTAACATTTCCCCAGTATTCTTCTTTTTGTGGATGAATTAGAGGGTCTCCATATATTTCGGAAGTTGATGCAATCAAGAATCGAGATTTTTTTTCTTTTGCAAGACCAAGAAGATTATACGTGCCAAGCGATCCTACTTTCAGAGTATGTATAGGCATCTTAAGATAATCGGCAGGACTTGCCGGTGAAGCAAAGTGTAAGATATAATCAAGTTGCCCCGGTACATGAACAAATTTTGTTACGTCGTGAAAGTAAAATTCAAAGTTTTTGTTTGGGAATAAATGTTCAATATTTTTTAAAGAACCTGTTATCAGATTATCCATTCCAATAACGAAGTCACCTTCAGCAATAAAACGGTCACAAAGATGAGAGCCGAGAAATCCAGCAGCTCCAGTGATTAATACTCTTTTATTCATAATTTGTGAAAAGATTTGAATGCAATATATTATTTCTAAATTGGAAATTAAATTCATTATGTATCAAGTTGGTGAATTTCAAATATTCAATTTTCAGAAATAATTTTTAAAATTTATAAAAGATTGATGGATTTGGCTTCGACTTTTATTATAATTTATTTGTCTTGAGATAGAAACAAAAAATAGTGATTTTTGATAAATATCATTTATATATCCAAAATGAAGTAAATTGTGAAGACTTTTTTTCTTTTAGTTTACAACACGGAAAAGGATTTGAAAATCTGTAATGAAAACAATAAGAAAATTAATGTTATGTAGATGAAAAAATATCCCACGGTTTTCTGGACTTCTAATACAGTAGAACTTTTTGAACGTGCTGCATACTATGCCTTTTTTATTTCAGTTACTAAATATCTTACTGAGGTAGTTGGTTTTAATGATATTTGGGCTGCATGGATTAGTGGAGTATTTTCAGCAGGATTATATCTTCTACCTCCCTTTACTGGAGCAATGAGTGATAGGATTGGATTTCGCTCCGCAATTGTTCTTGCATTTGGGTTGTTGTCTATAGGGTATGCTGTCTTGTGGCTTTTCCCATATAAAGTACTTGTTATTTCTGCATTAATAATAATTATGTTAGGTGGCTCAATTATCAAACCAGTAATTACAGGAACTATTGCAAAAGTTACATCAGATGAAATAAGAGCTAAAGGATACTCAATCTTTTATACTGTAGTAAATATTGGGGCTTTTGCAGGAAAGACCTTTGCTTATCCATTGCGTATAAATCTCGGTCTAAGTCAAGTTAATGCTTTTGCTTCTGTAATATGTTTTATTGCACTTGTTACAGTTTTCTTTTTTTATAAAGGTATTAAAAAGAATGAAACGGTTAGAAGTTTTAGAGAAGTTGTTCAGGGATTTGTTCGAGTTTTTACCAATCTCAGGTTAATTACCTTAATACTTATAGTAAGCGGTTTCTGGATAATACAGGGGCAGTTATATGCTACAATGCCTAAATACGTTACACGTACTGTTGGTGAGACAGCCTCCCCTGAGTGGATTGCAAATGTAAATCCATTAGTTGTAACAATATTTGTTGTATGGATTACACATCTCACTAAAAAGTTGAAACCGGTAACCTCAATGAACATTGGTATGTTTATAATGCCATTTTCAGCTTTACTTATGGCATCGAGTTCAATGTTGGAAAATTTACTTGGAGGTTCTATCTCTATATTTGGAATAGTATCTGCACACCCCATAACTATAATGTTAATAGCTGGAATAGTATTTCAAGGACTTGCTGAATGCTTTATTTCACCAAGATACCTTGAATATTTTTCTTTACAGGCACCCAGGGGTCAGGAGGGCCTTTACATTGGATTTGGATACCTTTATTCATTTTTTGCTAATATATTAGGATTTGGAATCTCAGGATATTTATTAACGGCTTATTGTCCAGATCCAAAAACCTTAACTCCTGAGCAAATTCCTTATGCATATACTAATGCAAATGTAATATGGTATTACTTTGCAGGGATAGGGTTATTAGCTGCACTTTTGCTAATTATTTACAGGAAAGTGACTGAAAGTATTGATAAAAAGCAACTTTTGTTAAATGAACAGGCTTAATATAAATTAAAGTCAATGAAAGAGAAAATTTTTTTAATAGATGCAATGTCTATGATTTATCGAGCGTATTATGCGATGATCTCAAGACCCTTAGTTAATATGGAAGGTAAGAATGTTTCTGCAGTAGCAGGTTTTTTAAATTCAATTCTGAAAATTCTTGATGAAGAAGATCCTGACCATTTTGCAATTTGTTTTGATACAGAAAAACCCACTTTCCGTCATAAAGCATATCCCAAATATAAAGCCAATAGACTTGAAATTCCTACAGATATGCCTTGGCAGATTGATAAAGTAAAAGAAATAGTTAAAGTAATGAACCTCCCGTTGTTAGAGGTTGATGGCTATGAAGCTGATGATATTATTGGTACTCTCGTAAAGCAGGCATCGAAAGAAGATATTACAAGTTATATGGTAACAACTGATAAGGATTATATGCAACTTGTAAATGATAATGTTATGCTTTATAAACCCTTGCCAGGAAATGCACAGAATATAGAGATAATTGATAAAAATGGGGTAGTAAAAAAATTTGGTGTACCACCTGAAAAAGTAGTTGATGTTCTTGGTTTAATGGGCGATAAAACAGATAACATTCCCGGTGTACCTGGAATTGGAGAAGTAACAGCAATTCAATTAATAAAAGAATTTGGTTCAATAGACAATATATATCGAAATATTGATAAAATAGATAAACCAAAGTTAAAAGAAAAGTTGCTAACTTATAAAGATGATGCTTACCTTTCTAAAAAACTTGTCACAATTTATACTCAAGTTCCTCTTGCTCTGAATATACATCAGCTTAACATTAAAGAATATGATACTGATAGAGTTATAAAAAGTTTAGAATCTTTAGGTTTGAAATCTCTTGCAAGAAAAATTTCAGAAAGACAGGCGAAACTAATTTCTAAAAAAGAAGTTCTTAGCGATGAAGAAGTGTTAATACCAGTTAATGCCCCTATGGAAGAAGACGAAGAAACTGAAATTCCAATTTTAATAAAAGGAGAGAAAATTGAACCGGAATCAGAAAATAGTGTAAAAGTTTTTAAAACATTAAAAGATATCCCACATCAATATTTTACAATTGATAATAAAAAAAGTTTTGATGAATTAGTTAAAAAATTGAATAATCAATTATTGTTGGCTTTTGATACAGAAACTAATGGTCTTGATTTTGTAAATTCTGATATTATTGGAATGTCATTTAGTTTCAAAGAAGGAGAAGCCTACTATATACCTTTGAAAGGTGTAAAAAGAAAGAAGCAGGATAACATCTCTTTTTTTGAAGAAACTACTACTGAAACAAAAACGGGTATTGACTTTGAATATGCTATAAGAGAAATAAAAACTATTCTTGAGAATAAAAAAATTGCAAAAGTTGGACAAAACATTAAATTTGATTATCTGATGATGAGAAAGTATGGGATCGAATTGAAAAATATTCATTTTGATACAATGATAGGAGCTTATATTTTAAATCCTGCTGGGATACATAATATGGACTACCTTGCAGAATATTATCTAAAATATAAAACCATACATATAAATGAGTTGATTGGACAGGGGAAATCTCAGAAATCTATGGCAGAGATTCCTATTGATAAAATTTCAGAATATGCTGCAGAAGATGCGGATGTTACTCTTCAATTATATTACAGGATAAAGTATGAATTAATGAAAGAAAAACTATATACTTTGTGTGAGGAAATTGAATTTCCACTTATTGAAGTGCTTGCAGATATGGAATTTACAGGTGTAAAAATTGATAAAGCAGTATTAAAAGTACTGGATAAAGAAATAACAAAGCTAATGAGCGATGCAGAGGATAAGATTTATTTCCTCGCTGGTGAAAAGTTTAATATTAATTCTACAAAACAATTACAGGAGATTTTGTTTGATAAGTTGAAATTGACTGTTCAAAAGAAAACCAAAAAAGGTAGTCGTTCAACAGATGTATCAGTGTTAGAAGAACTTAAATTTGTACATCCAATCGCTTCTGAGTTACTTGAATATAGAATGTTGTCAAAACTCAAAACAACTTATATAGATGGTCTAATAAATTCAATAAATCCACAGACAGGTAGAATTCATACATCATTTTTACAAACGCAAGCTGCAACTGGTCGGCTGGCAAGTGTTAATCCAAACTTGCAGAATATACCAATCCGTACTGATATAGGAAGGTCAATCAGGAAAGCTTTTGTACCTGAAAATAATCAGTATGTTATTTTATCAGCAGACTACTCTCAAATAGAACTTAGAATAATGGCTCACTATTCAGAGGACGATAATTTTATTAATGCTTTTAAAAAAGGTAGAGATATACACACAGAAACTGCAATGAAAGTTTTTGACGTAAAGTCTAAAAAAGATGTTACTGCTGGAATGCGTCGAAAAGCAAAAGAAGTCAATTTTGGAATTATTTATGGAATAGGAGCATTTGGACTTGCACGAAGACTTGAAATAAAAAATACTGAGGCAAAGGAAATAATTGATAGATATTTCCGTGAATTTCCAAAAGTTAGAGAATATATGCAACGAACAATCCAGTTTGCAAGAGAAAATGGATATGTAGAAACTTTAATGGGAAGGCGTAGATATCTACCTCAGATAAATAATCAAAATGCAACAGTAAGAGCAGAAGATGAAAGGGCGGCAATCAATATGCCAATTCAGGGAACAGCAGCTGATATGATTAAAATTGCAATGATAAAAATTTTTAGAGAATTCAGTAAACGAAAACTTAAGTCCAAAATGTTGTTACAAGTTCATGATGAACTTGTTTTTGAAGTTGAAAAAAATGAACTTGAAGAAGTTAAAGAAATTGTTGTTACTCAAATGAAAACAGCTATTCCTTTGAAAGTGCCTGTAGAGGTTGAAGTTGGAATAGGAAATAACTGGTTTGAAGCACACTAAATAAAGTATAAAAAATGTCCAAAATAGTTAGTGCATATATGGAGTGTTATGTTGCTTATAAAAGCAAAAAACGTATTGAATACCTTTTGTTAAAACGCAGTAAAGATAAAGAACCTTATCCGGGTATCTGGCAAATAATTACAGGAAAAGTTGAAAAAAGAGAAAAAGCTTATGAAGCAGCTTATAGAGAAGTAGTTGAAGAGACATCACTTAAAATATCTAAGCTTTATTCAATACCAAAGGTTACAGGTTTTTACACTGCTTATAATGATAGAATACATTTAATCCCATTATTTCTTGCTATTGCTGAAAATAAAACTGTTATATTGTCAAGTGAACACTCTGCTTATAGGTGGGTTGATTATAAAAAAGCAAAACGCCTTGTTCATTGGGTTACACAGAAAGAAATATTTGATATTATTGAAACTGAAATAAATACTAAAGGTAAGATAAATAGCCTTGTTGAAATTGAAATACCAAAAAAATTATTAAAAACTAAATAAAATAAAATGATTGTAGTCACAGGTGGTGCAGGTTTTATCGGTAGTGCTCTTGTTTGGGCACTTAATAAAAAGGGTATTGATGACATTGTAATAGTTGATCATTTCGGAGAAGATGAGAAATATAAAAATTTGGTTCCGTTAAAGTTTTATGATGTATTTGATAGAGATGATTTTGGACATATTGTCAATGATGGGTTCTTTAGAAATGAAAGGGTAGATATTGTTTATCATCTTGGAGCATGTAGTTCTACAACACAACAAGATGTAAAATTTCTTTTTAGGAATAACTATGAGTATTCAAAATTTCTATGTCAACATTGTATGGAAAACAATGTCAGATTTGTTTATGCGTCATCTGCAGCAACTTATGGTGATGGAAGTCAGGGGTATGAAGACAATGAGAATGAACTTGAGAAACTTCAACCTTTAAATCCCTATGGATATTCCAAACATCTTTTTGATTTATGGATTAAACATAATGGTTTATTTAATAGAGTTGTAGGAATAAAGTATTTTAATGTATATGGTCCTAATGAATATCATAAAAAGGATATGAGAAGCATAGTTTATAAATGTTTTTATCAGATAAAAGAAACAGGCAAAGCAAGACTTTTTAAGTCTACGAAACCTGAATATGCTGATGGTGAACAAAAACGTGATTTCATTTATGTTAAAGATGCAGTTGATATGACTTTATTTCTTGGAGAAAACAGAGAAATAACAGGTATTTTTAATGTTGGTACTGGAAATGCAACTTCATTTAATAAGATAGTTTCTGCTATTTTTAAATCTCTTGAGAAAGAACCAAACATTGAATATTTTGATATGCCTGAGATTTTGCGTGGTAAGTATCAGGATTATACAAAGGCTAATATATCAAAATTACTTCAGGTTGGTTATACTGGGAACATAACTAATGTAGATGATGCTGTATCAGATTATGTCTTAAATTATCTAAATACAAATAATCCATATCTTAAATAAATTTTAATAGACAAAGATGAAAAAATATTTCATACTAATTTCAATATTTTTTTGGGGTATAAGTTTAAATAGTTTATACAGTCAGGATCTCCCCCGTTATTTAACGGAAGAGGAAAAACTTATATACAAATATTATCAACCTCCTACTTCCAATCCTAAAGATGTTAATCCTCCACTTACTCCAGTAAGAACAATGGCAGAATGGGAAGAGTTACAGGCTGTTGTGATAACCTGGACTTCTTATTTACCTATTCTTGCTCAAGTTGTTGATTATGTACAGGATGAATGTCTCGTATATATAGTTTGTACAGATTCAAATTCAGTTAAAAATACGCTAACATCTTATGGTGTACCGCTTGTCAATCTCCGCTTTATCTACACACAGTTTAATTCTGTATGGTGTCGAGATTATGGTCCGTGGATAGTGTATAGTAATGATATTGATAGCATTAAAATTATAGACTGGATTTACAATCGTCCACGTCCACTTGATGATCAGGTTCCCGTAGCAATTGCAAATTATATGGGTGTTCCAATACATCAAACAACTCAATCACCATACGATCTTATTGCAACTGGTGGTAATTTTATGGTAGATGGTCATCATACTGCATTTTCATCAAAATTGATTTTGCAGGAGAATCCTCAAAAAACAGAAGCCCAGATTGATACAATCATTAAAAAATATATGGGGGTGAAAAGGTATATAAAGATGGATGTACTCCCTTATGATGGAATTCATCATATAGATATGCATATGAAACTTCTTGATGAAGAAACTCTCCTTGTAGGTCAATATCCCCCTGGTGTAGCAGATGGTCCTCAAATAGAAGCAAACTTACAATACATTTTGAATAATTTTTTAACATTTGCAAACAAACCTTATAAAGTAGTTAGAATACCAATGCCTCCTAATTCTTCTGGGCAGTATCCTCCAAATTCATATTACTATACATATACTAATTCTTTGATAGTAAATAAAACAGTAATTGTACCAATATATGGTTTTTCTCAAGACACTACAGCATTAAGAATCTATAGAGAAGCGATGCCAGGATATAGAGTTGTGGGTATTAATTGTAATAGTATAATTCCAGCCTCAGGTGCTATTCACTGCATTACAAAAGAAATTGGTACGTCAAATCCAATCTGGATTTCTCATTCTGCTTTACGCAATACAACAAATAATAGTGTACCTTATGAAGTAAAAGCTGTAATAAAAAATAAAAGTGGGATATCTTCTGCTAAAGTTTACTGGACAACAGATACTTTAATGGGTTTTTCACAATTAAATATGAATTTAGTTGCTGATACTTTTCGGGCAAGTATTCCTGCACAGCCTTATGGGACAAAAATTTATTATTATATTTCTGCAACTTCACAAAATGGAAAAACAATAACAAAACCTCTTACAGCACCTTCAGGAAATTATAGGTTTTCAATTTTACAACCAAGTAATATTACAGCCAATTCAGAAATTATAGACTTTAAACTTTATCAAAACTTTCCTAACCCTTTTAATTCATCAACAGTGATTAAATTTTCAATACCAGAACGCAAATTTATCACTCTTACTATTTATGATGTAAATGGTAAGGAAATTGCTAATCTTATAAAAGGTTTTATAGATGCTGGGGAACATAATGTTGTTTTTAATGCTGAGAAATTTGCAAGCGGAATTTATTTTTACAAATTAAATACAGGTGATTATACTTATTTCAGGAAAATGATTTTGCTTAAGTAACGGCTTTTGGTCATTGAGTTATAAAAGAATCTAAATTCATTATTAATTAATATATACTACCACTACAGGAGGGAAATTATGAATGTTTTGGTATTAGGAGCAGGTTTGATAGGAAGTCCTATCGCAATTGACCTTGCACAGGAATCTGCTTTTTCTGTTACAGTTTTAGATTCTAATAAAAAACGTTTGGAAAAAATTCCAGATGAACTTAGAGTTAAAAAAATTTTATTGGATGTAACTTCAGAGAGATTTAAGGAAGAACTCAGAAATTTTGATATTATCTTGAATGCATTACCGGGTTTTTTAGGATTTAAAGTACTAAAGACAATAATAGAAGAAGGAAAAAACGTTGTTGATATTTCATTTTTTCAAGAGAACCCATTTGAACTTGATGAGTTAGCTAAAAATAAAAATGTTACTGCAATTGTTGATTGTGGTGTTGCACCAGGAATGAGTAATATGTTAGTAGGTTATGTTAACAGTCAACTTGATTGTCTTGAAAATGTCTTTATTTATGTTGGGGGATTACCTGTTGTAAGAGAATTTCCATTTGAATATAAAGCGGTGTTTTCTCCCGTTGATGTTATTGAAGAGTATGTTCGTCCTGCTTTCCATATTGAAAATGGCAGAAAAATAATTCGACCAGCTTTGTCGGAGGTAGAATATTTAACATTTCCTCAAATTGGAACACTTGAAGCTTTTAATACTGATGGATTGAGAACATTGGCTGTAACACTTAAAGCTACTAATATGAAAGAAAAGACTTTGAGGTATCCTGGTCATGCTGAAAAAATGTTGATGTTGCGAGAAGCAGGTTTTTTCAATAATAAATTCATTGAGTTTTCAGGTGTAAAAATAAGACCAGTAGATTTTACTGTTAAGATACTCAATTCTTTATTGGAACTAAAACCTGAAGATAGAGATTTTACTGTGATGAGAGTTATAGTGGAAGGTTTAAAAGCACAGAAAAAATACAGATATACCTATAATTTAATTGATTATTATGACGAAAAAACAAATACTCACTCGATGGCAAGAACAACAGGCTATACTGCGACTATGGTGCTACGACTTTTGAAAAATGGTTTATTCAATAGAAAAGGGATCTGTCCACCAGAATTTATTGGACAGGAAAAAAATTGTATAGATTTCATTTTGAAGGGACTTAAAAATAGAGGTATAAATTATCAGGAAGAAATTGAGTAACTTTAGTTATAATTTTAAATAAAAAAAGTAAAACAGCAGTTAAAAACAATAATTATTTAGGTAAATTTTTCTTGAACAAAGTTTTCATATAAAAAATATCCTAATTTCTGAGTCTATTTTCTGAGTCTATGAGTTAATAGATGGGTTGAAAGAAAGCTTTTAATTTTTTATATTTGTAATTGTATTAAATGCTCCCGTGGACAAATTGGTTAAGTCACCACTCTTTCACAGTGGAAATTGCGGGTTCGAGCCCCGTCGGGAGTGCAAAAATTATCACTTCTAAATATCCAATCCTTTAATTTCAGGTAAATATTCATTTTTTTAAAAAAACGGGAACTTTTTTAATACTTTGATTGGTTAGATAATTACGACAAAATTAGTCGTATTTATATTTTAATATTATAATAATAATTATAAATTTAATGGTGCGACTATCAAAAAGGGTTGAATATGCTCTTATAGCTTTGAGATGCTTTGAATCAGCCGGTGATGAAGTAGTTACAACAAGATCAATATCACAGCGTTATAAAATACCTTATGATTTACTTGCAAAAATTTTACAAAAATTAAAAAAGAAAAATATTTTAGATGCTCAGTACGGTGTTAATGGGGGTTATAAGTTGATAAAGGATTTAAATAAGATTTCACTATCAGAATTGATAGATATTATCGACGGAAAGATTTCCGTTGCTGAATGTATAGATAGCAATGATAAATGTTATATAATTAATTATTGCATTATAAAAAATCCTGTAAATAAAATGCAATTAGAACTTCAGAATTTTTTAAATAATAAAATGGTTTCTGAACTTCTGAAATGAAATTTCCTATTTACTTTGATTACAATTCAACAACGCCAATAGATCCCTTAGTGCTTGAAGAAATGATGCCATATTTAACAGAAAAGTTTGGAAATCCTTCAAGTAGAACACATAGTTATGGTCTGGAGGCAGAAATTGCAGTAGATATAGCAAGAAAAAGAATTGCAGATCTGATTGGAGCCTCAGTTGAAGAAATTATCTTTACTGGTACTGCTACAGAATCTATAAATCTTGCAATCAAGGGATTTATTGAAGCATTGAATGAAGATAATATTCATATTGTCACTACCAAAATTGAACATTCCGCAGTACTTAATACTTGTAAATACATTGAGCAATTCGGTCATAAAGTTACATATTTAAATGTTGATAATTCAGGACTAATAGACATTGAAGAACTTAAATCATCAATAAAAAGTAATACAAGACTTGTAACAATACAGACAGCAAATAATGAAATAGGCACTATTCAACCCATTTCTGAAATTGGGGAGATTTGTAGAGAAAATAAAATTGTATTTCATACTGACGCATCTCAGGCGGTTGGCAAGATACCAATAAATGTTGATGAACTTAATATTGATATGCTAAGTTTTAGTGGTCATAAGATTTATGGACCTAAAGGAATAGGAGTACTTTTCATAAGAAAAAAGAAACCAACAATAAAAATTAAGGAACAAATTCACGGTGGTGGACAAGAAAGAAACCTTCGAAGTGGAACCTTGAATGTTCCAGCAATAGTGGGGATTGGTAAAGCTTGTGAGATTTGCAATAAAGAACTTTATAAAGAAAGTTTAAGGCTAACAGTTTATAGGGACAGAATAATAAATAATATTAAAGCACGTATTGAAAATTCCTATCTGAATGGACACCCAACAAAACGTCTCTCTACTAATATAAATTTCAGTTTTAAAAATATTGATAACGTTCAATTATTAAGGGAAATGAAAGATATAGCTTGTTCTACTGGAAGTGCTTGTTCATCTGAAAGTGGAGAGCCTTCACATACATTAATAGCAATTGGAAGAAGTCCTGAACTTATAAGAGGATCAGTAAGATTTGGTCTTGGACGATTTAACACTGATGAGGAGATTGAATATCTTATTAAAAACATTGTAAAATCAGTTTCAGAGCTTCGACAAAGAGCAGGGTTTCTTGATGAAATATATACAAGACTATAGTTATGGAATTTTTTTAATAATTAAATGTTATAAAAGTAAAAATTAAATATTATTAAACTTATGGAACCAGTTAAAGAATTTATCCCAGGTGTAACAGATGATATAAATATTACTTCAAAAGCTCTTGAAGTAATAAAAAAAATAATGCAGGAAAACAACATCCCTTCCGAATATGGTTTAAGAATAGGTGTAAGAGGCGGAGGTTGTTCAGGTTTAACTTATTCTTTGGGCTTTGATTCGGAAATTAAACCTACTGATAACGTAATACCGTTTGACGGAATAAACGTCATAGTTGATATGAAAAGCTGGCTATATCTTACAGGTACAGAAATCGATTATGTTAACGGAGAGAATGGAGAGGGTTTTATTTTCATCAATCCTAATATGTCAAGAAGTTGTGGTTGTGGTAGTTCCTGTTCTTCTTAAGATTGATTTTTTTGAAGATTTATGAAAAAAGTTTCCCGAAGAAAATTTCTATTAACTTCATCAGTTACAATGATGGGGACTTTAATATCCCCGTTGTTAAAGCCATTTTTAAAAAATTTTTCAATAAAAAATATAAAGGAGAAAAAAAATATGTCGTACGAATGGAAATTTAACAAAAGACCTTACAGTGATGAAGAAGCAAAAGTATTATTAAAAGATGTCATATCACCTGAAACGAGTGATTGGCATTATAATACGCATCACAAAGGTTATGTAACATTCTTGAATAACATTGAAAAAGAACTTGAAACAGCAGATCGCAGTAAAGCTAATGGTAATTATAGTCATATTGGTGAATTAAAACGTAGATTCACCTGGAATCATGCAGGGGCTTTATTGCACGATGTTTATTGGGAAGTTCTTGGTGGCGATGGTGATCCAAAGAAAGGTCCTGAGGTACTTGCTGCTATTGAAAAAGAATTTGGCAGTTTTGAAAACTGGAAAGCTGATTTTAAGGCAGTTGCACTTTCTGCGAAACTTTCTGGTTGGGGTGTTTTAGTTTATGATCAATTGTATAGCCAGAGATTACTTAATGTATTAGTTGATGAACACCATTACGGTGCTATCTGGGGAGGAATACCTTTAATTCCTTGTGATGTATTTGAACATGCATACTACCACAAAGATGGACCAGCCAGAGCCAAATATATTGATAACTTTATAAATAACTTGCACTGGGGAAGAATAAATGATAGATTTGTAAAATACGTTAAATAAATATTTTACAAATCGTGATATTTAAAAAATTTATTGTACTAATATTTTTCCTGCTACTGTCATTATCCTGTGGAAAAGATAAATCTACTGAAGATATTTCTAAAAATGTAACAGGGGAATTTAAGTGGTCTGAAAACATATCTGTTAACCAGATTCCTGAAACCCCTGTTAAAGGATATATCAATGGTAAAGAAATTCGTATTGAATATATTAACTATGAAAATTGGATAGCAAGTAAGGACAATGTAATTAATTTCAGTACCAAAAAACCAAATCAAAATTGTGGATTTGTTGAATATGATGTGTCACTAACAAGAAAAGAAATTCCATTTCCAGAAAAAGGAGAATTTCTAAAAGAAAATTTTTCGACTACAAAAGAAGGATACAGTGCGGTTTATTTTGATAATGAAAAGAAAGTTACAGTAGGTTGGAATTGCGCACTTGTAATAACTGAAACTACAGATAAAATTGTTAGAGGTAAAATAGCAATTTGCTTCAAAGATGAAAAAAAGAGCTGGATTGCAGGTACATTTGAAGCTATAAGATGTAGAAATCTTTAATATTAAGAGCCACTTTAATACCTTGAAGTGGCTCTTTGTAATTTTTAAATAAATAGAAAAATTATGAAACTAATAAATTTATTAACTATTTTAACTCTACTTTTATCACTGTCTTGTGGAAATAATGAACAAAAAGTTCCTTCTGAGCAAAAAGCCAAAGACAGTACGTTTCAAAACAAACAATCTGAAACCTCAACATCTTCTGGTAATACTCAGGATAATACTAAAGGAGAATTAGATTTAAAAAAAGGATTACCTGCTAATTTCCCCAGTGATATAAGTCAACCACCTGATGGACAGAGCTTGAACTATATGACTGTATCAGAAAAAACAATTGTTACTTTTGAAGTTCGAAATCATAGTGTAAAGGAAATGATTGAATTTTATAAAAAAGATTTTGCAAAGAAGGGGTATACTATGATTGAAGGTGATGATCAAATGGTTAGTGATAAAGGGGGTATAATTAACTGGAAAAAAGGAGAAAAAGATATAGAGATTGCTTTCAGCTACAATGAGAAAGATAAGGTTGTTAATGTTGTTATTACGTATTAATAATAGTTATGAGATTTTCTCTCATCATTATTCTTTTATTTTTAATTGCAATAATTTCAAGTTGTAGACAAACTCCTTTTCAACAAATTATCTCAAGGAGCACTGCAGATTCTACGCAATTACCTGCTGATAAAGTGTTTCTCAAAAATAAATTACCTGAAGATTTTCCTTCTTTTATTCCTATTTATGACAAACTTCAACTTTTAGGGAGTATATATTCAAATGAGGGTTCTGTTGTGTTGTTTGAATCTGAGAGTAAAATTAGGGACATTGTACAATTTTATGATGATAAACTTGTCCATGAAGGTTTCGAGAAAGGTGAAGGAAATGACAAATTAATTTTCGACGATGGGGCGATGGTAGGTTGGAGAAAGAATAACATTCAAGTTGGGATGATGTTGGGTGTTAACAAAGAGAAAAATCTTACATCAGTTATTCTCATTTATAAACAATGAAAATTATTTTTGGAGACCAACACTACGAAATTGAAATTAAACAAGGAAAAACCATTTTAGATTTATGTCTGGAGAATGATATTCCAATTGAACATATTTGCGGCGGAAATGCTGCTTGTACAAGTTGTAAAATTAAAATAATCTCAGGTGGAGATGTTGTTTCAGAAAAAAATGCAGATGAAGAATTTTTACTTCGTTCTATTAACTTAACAGGTAAAGAACTAAGGCTTGCCTGTCAATGTAAATTGCTTGTTGAAGACCTCGATTCTCTACTTATTCAAGTCTTGAATGATTAAATGGAAAAAAAACACATCAAAAAAATTCTTGTAACTCGTACTGACAATATAGGTGATGTTGTTTTAACTTTACCAGTAATAACTGAACTAAGAAAGATTTTTCCATCAAGCAAGATAAACTTCCTTGTTCAGTCATATATTGCAGATTTAGTTAAAGGATATCCCGGAATTGATGAAGTTATAAGTTTTGAAAATGATCTTACTTTTAAGCAAAAACTCAATTTAGTTAAGGAGATAAACCCAGATATTGCTATAGTTGTATATCCAACATTTGAAATTGCATTACTTCTTATGATGGCAAAAGTGCAATATCGTATTGGTAGTGGTTATAGATGGTTTTCATTTATGTTTAATAAAAGAGTTTATTTTCACAGGAAACACTCAACAAAACACGAATCACAATATAATCTCGATTTACTTAAAGGAATAGATAAAAACTTTGTTCCTGGTGAAATTATGTTTTTTTTTAAGACAGATGAGCGGACTTTAAAATCAGTCAAGGATAAGCTATTAAAGGAGGGAATTTCTCCTGATCAACGATATATTATTATCCACCCTGGTAGTAGGGGCTCTGCTAAAGATTTACCAAAAATAAGTTATAAGACATTGATAGAAAATATACATACAAAGTTTAAGAGTTTATATATATATTTAACAGGTGTTGAAGATGAAAAAAAACTTATTGAAGAAGTAATGATTAAAGGTGAAAGAGTGTATAATTTGGCAGGTATGTTTACTCTTAGAGAGTTAGTTACGTTGATTAATGGCTGTGATGTTTTTATTTCTAACTCAACAGGCCCGATCCATATAGCTGGAGCATTAAATAAGAAAATTATAGGCTTTTATCCACAATCAAAGCCAATGAATCCAGAGAGATGGAAACCACTTTCTAAAGAGTGTATAATATTGACACCAATAGTAGATGATGATATGAATACTATTAAACCATCAGACATCTTCAATGCTTTTCAAAAATTATATTTAGGAACAAATTAAGTATATTGTAGTAAAAAAACTAAAGTAAATTATATGAGTAAATATTTCATTATTATTCTTTTTGTAATATTTGTCTTTTTTAGCAATACCTATGCCGATGACACAGTAAAAACGAGTTATCGTAAAATTGAGCAAAATGCATTCAAGTTAGGAGAAAGATTGTCATATGATATCAGATATGGTTTTGTAGTTGCTGGTAATGCTGTGCTTGAGATAGAATCAGAACCAAAAGTTATTAATGGAAGAAATTGTTATAGTATTAACCTGAGTGTAAATTCAAATTCGAGTTTTGAATGGGTTTATAAATTTCAGGAACGATATCAATGTTTTATGGATATGGAAGGAATATTCCCCTGGAGATATTACCAGAGGATTCGTGAAGGAAAGGATTACAAAAGAGATTTTGAGGCAATTTTTGATCACGATAGTTTGAAAGTAAGGACTTTTACAGGAGAGTTTGATCCAAAAAAATTTGAAGGTGAATTTACTATCCCCAAATATGTACAGGATGCCATTAGTGCTGCATATTATTGCAGAACACTTGATTATTCACAAATGAATGTCAATGATAATATTACTATAAGTAGTTTCTATAAAGATGTTGTTTATCCATTAAAAATTGTTTTTCTTGGTAGAGAAACAATTGAAGTACCGGCAGGTGAAATAAAGTGTATGAAGTTTCAGCCGCTTGTCAAAGAGGGTGTCTTGTCATCGAAGGCAGAGGATATTGTTGTTTGGGTTTCGGATGATGAAAGAAAAGTACCAGTTAAAATTTCTATCAGTATAATAATCGGTTCAGTAAATGTAGTTTTGACAGAGTACCAAAATCTTGCTGGGCCTTTGACTGCAAAAATTAAGTAAATTGTCCCACACTTTAAATATTTCAGAATTATTTTATTCAATACAGGGAGAAGGAAAAAAGGCGGGTTCACCGTCTTTTTTTATTAGAACAAATTATTGCAATCTTAGATGTCAATTTGTAAGCGGAAATTTATGTGATACCCCATATACAAGTTGGAATCCTGAAGATTCTAAAAATCTTGGGAAGGTAACGATAGATTATGTTTTATCGCAATATAGGAAATTCTATCCTGCAGATGTTGTAATTACTGGAGGAGAACCTACCCTCCAAAAAGGTGCTTTAATTGAATTATGTTCATCTCTTAAGAAACTTGACAAGAAAATCTTTATTACACTTGAAACAAATGGTACAAAATATGGTGAATATGTTAACTTTATAGACCTTATTAGTATAAGCCCAAAATTAGCAACATCTACTCCATTCAATGAAAAATTTAGAAAACTTCATAGTTCAAATCGAATAAATTTAAGTATTTTAAAAAAATATGAGCTTGGTTCCAGAAAAAAAATGTATGATATTCAGTGGAAATTTGTAGTTACCTCTGAAAAAGATATTGATGAAATTTTACAACTACAAAAGAAAATAAGTTTTCCTGATAAAAAAGTTTTTTTAATGCCAGAGGGTATAAACCGTAGGGATTTATACGGTAAAAGAAAACTTGTTGTTAATTTATGTAAGCGATATAATTTCAATTATTGTGAAAGGTTACAAATATTGATATGGGGAAATAAAAGGGGTGTTTGAAGTTTCTAAAAGTGTACATTCAAATTTAAAAAAGATTCTGTGCACAATGGGGATAATGTGAGTTTTGTAGTTTTTAAAAGTTTTATTTTATTTATATAAATAAAATAGTTCAGAACATCTGCACTTACTAAAGCAAGCAGAAAATATCCGTTAGAAATTGAACTTTGGGTTTTAGAAAATTTTTCACTCTCATTAAAAACCGAATTTTTTGTTGCTATTATTTCTTTGCGTAATGAATAAATTAATACAGCACTTGTACTCCCAATTAATGCTCCAGTTAAAACATCTGAGGGGTAATGAACTCCAAGATATACACGTCCATAAGCTACGGTTACAGCATAAAAATAACAGGTGGCAATTAATAAAGGTTTATCAGGATATCTTAAAGTCAAAAGTGTAGCTATTGAAAATGCAATTGAACTATGCCCAGATGGAAAGGAAAAATCATCAGTTGGGGAGTTGTTTTTATTGTAAAAAACATTAGGAAACTTGACAAAAGGTCTTTGCCGTCTAACTATATTCTTTAATGAAAAACTAATAGTTGCAGAAGTTATTTCTGAAAAACCCAATAACACAGCACTATTTTCGTTATATGAATTATTTGAAGCTCTTGATGCAATAAAAGAAGTAATTGGTAAAGTTATTGCAAGTGGTAAAACTGTCTTATCGATAGGTGGAACAATTAGATCAAGTATTTTAGAACGGCTTAAATTAATTTTTAAAAAAAGATGCTCATCTATGTTTAAAGTATCTGAAGAAGCTTTATAGAATTTTGTATCCTGTGCAGTTATAATATGAGATGTAATGAAAATTAAAAAAAACGAAATAAATATTCTAAACTTTTGAAAGCGCATAATCAACATCACCAATTAAATCTTCATAGTGTTCAATCCCAACGGAAAGGCGTACAAGCCCATCAGTTATTCCAATTTTATTTCTAATATCTTCAGGAACGGAAGTATGTGTCATAGTGGCTGGATGGCAGACGAGAGACTCGACTCCACCAAGAGATTCTGCAATAGTAAATATCCGAAGATTATTACAAAATAATTTAGCAGACTCTTTTGAACTAAGGTCAATAGAAATAATTCCTCCATATCCTCGCATTTGTTTTTCTATTACTGTTCTTAGAGGATGATCTTTATCTCCAGGGTAATAGATTTTTTTTATTTTTTTGTTATTTTTAAGAAAATTATATATATGCAATGCATTGTTATTATGTGTTGTCATTCTAATTGCAAGAGTTTTAACAGACCTCAATGTCAGCCAACAATCAAAGGGGGAAGGCACTGCACCAATTGAATTCTGAAAGAATTTTAGTTTTTCATCGATCACTTCATTATTTGTTACAACAACCCCACCAATAATATCACAATGTCCATTAATATATTTTGTAGTACTATGTATTACTATATCAGCACCAAAATCAAGAGGGTTTTGAAAATAGGGGCTTAAAAAGGTATTGTCAACACATAAATAAGCTTTATGACTAAAACAAATTTTTGCTATGGCTTCAATGTCGGAGATTTCGAGCAAAGGATTAGTAGGGGTTTCAATATAAACAAGTTTTGTATTGGTTCTAAAAGTTTTTTCCACATTCTCTGCTATTGAAGTATTAACAAAGTCAAATATTAATCCATATTTAGTAAAAATGTTTTCAAATAACCTATAAGAACCACCATAGAGATTACTGGAACAAATTATATGATCACCTGGTCTGAAAATAGATAGTATGGAATGTATAGCTGCCATTCCTGATGAAAAACAGGTTGAATATGTACCATTTTCAAGTGAAGCAAGGTTTTTTTCCAAAGCTGAACGGGTTGGATTTATTGTTCTGCCATAATCATAACCCTTTGATATGCCCAATGATTCATTTGAATAGGTAGAAGCCTGAAAAATAGGAACAGTAATTGCTCCAGTTAATGATTCTGGTTCCTGTCCGATATGAATAGCTTTGGTTTCAAATTTCATAATTAGGTAAGTGTGATTTAAGCCATTCTTCATTGTGATATTTGGTTAAATATCTTTCACCAGTATCGCAAACCATAAATACTACAATACTATTTTCATCAAGATTAGTTGCAATATCAATAGCAACTTTAGCAATAGTTCCACTTGAAGCACCACAGAAGATACCTTCTTTCTGTGACAACAAACGGCACATTCTTATTGAATCAATGTCTTCTACTTCTACAATTTCATCAATTAAATCGAAATTTACTATTTCAGGAATTACATCTAATCCTATTCCTTCTACAAGGTAAGGGCTGGAGGGATGTAAGTTATGTGTTTGTTTATATACTTTTGCAATAGAGCCAACTGGGTCAGCAGCAATTACTTTAATATTTGAATTTTTTTCTTTTAAAAATTTAGCAACACCTGTTATAGTTCCACCTGTTCCTATACCTGCTATAAAGTGTGTAATATTACCATCTGTAGCCTCCCATATTTCAGGTCCAGTTGTTAAGTAATGAACTTCTGGATTTGCGGGATTTGTATATTGTGAAGCAAAAAAAGAATCCGGTATAGAAGCAGCAATAGCTTTTGCTTTATTAACATAATATTCATCTGAGTCAGTTGAAGCAGTCTTTGGAACAACAATAACCTCTGCACCAAGAGCTTTAAGATAATTTCTTTTTTCTAAACTTGTTTTATCAGTAACGACTATAATAGTCTTATATCCTTTTAGAGTTGCAGCCAATGCAAGTCCAATTCCAGTATTCCCACTTGTTGCTTCAACGATGGTTGAACCGGTTTTGAGAATACCATCTCTTTCGGCTTTTTCTATAATTGCAAGGCCTATTCTATCTTTTACACTTCCACCAGGATTAAAGGATTCAAGTTTAGCAAAAACCTTAGCTTTAATTCCATTGGTAAGCTTAGATATTTTAACAAGCGGTGTTTTCCCAATTAAATCAAGAACGCTATTGTAATACTTCATAATTTATCAAGGTTGTGTTAAAGGCTTCATTAATGGGAAAAGAATTACATCTCTGATATTTGATGAGTTAGTAAGAAGCATTACAAGTCTATCAACTCCTAACCCAACTCCAGTTGTAGGAGGCATACCAACCTCAATAGCCCTTACAAAATCTTCGTCCATTGGGTGAGTTTCTTCTTCTCCACCTCTACCACGTTCAACCTGTTCTTCAAGTAATTTTCTCTGTAGTATTGGGTCATTTAGCTCTGAATATGAATTGCCCATTTCCCATCTATAAATATATGGCTCAAATCTTTCAACAAATATAACTTGTTCAGGATCTTTTTTCATTTCAGTCAACTGTTCGGATGTATAAGTTCTTAAAGGTTTACAAAGTGGTGTCGTTTCTATTGGATGATCCATTATAAAAACTGGTTGAACGAGATCTTCTTCACAAACTTCTTCGAAAAGTGTAGCGATTAGCAAACCCTTACTATTAGCAATTTTTGGGTCTATTTCAATTCCATGTTTTTCCATGTAATCAATTATTTCTTTTCGAGTAGCTTTTGTTACTTCTATACCTGTTTTATCAAAAATTGCATCAATCATTTTTATACGTTTCCAGGGTCTTTTGAAATCAATTAATGTTCCCTGATATTCAATAGCTGTAAATTGATGAACAGCAAGACAGGCTTTTTCAACTACTTCTTCAAAAAGATCCATACTATCATAATAATCACCATAAGCTTGATACCACTCAACCTGAGTAAATTCAGGATTGTGAGTACGGTCAATACCTTCATTTCTAAAGTCTTTTACAAATTCATAAACTTTACTGAACCCACCTACAATTAATCTTTTTAGAAATAACTCATTTGAAATTCTAAGGTATAAATCAATATCAAGAGCATTATGATGTGTAATAAATGGTCGAGCATTGGCACCACCATAAACTGTTTGTAAGGTCGGAGTCTCAACTTCAAAGAAACCGTGTTCTTCTAAAGTGTTTTTAATAGATTTTATAATATTTGTTCTGTTAATGAAGGTTTCTTTTACATTGTCGTTAACAATTAGATCTATGTATCTTTGACGATAACGAAGTTCTATGTCTGCAAAAGCATCATGAATAATTTTTTCTCCAGTAGGTAAAATTTCTTCTTTAACTACAGGTAAAGGATATATTGATTTTGATAATAAAGTAAATTCTGTAACATGTATTGATACTTCACCTGTTTTTGTCCTGAATACAAACCCTTTAGCGCCGATTATATCACCAATATCAAGTAATCTTAAAAGATTATATGATTGCTCTCCAATATCGTCTTTCCTGAAGTAAAGTTGAATTTTCCCCTCTTCATCTTTAATGTGACAAAAAGTTGCTTTGCCCATTTTGCGTTTAGACATAATACGACCAGCAACTGAAACTATATTTCTTTTCAAGGATTCTTTTTCCTCTTCAGTTTGTGGGTCTTTGAAATTACGAATAATTTCATTTGATATTGAAGTAACCTCATAACGATAAGGATATGGGTTAATTCCCATAGCCCTTATTTCATTAAGTTCTTCAAGTCTACGTTTGATTAAATCATTCTGTTCAATCTGAGTCATCAGTAAAGCTATTTGGTTTATTTTCCAGGAAAAAATTAACTTCTTCTTTTGTCAGATATCTCCACTGACCTGGTTCAAGACCTGTAAGGTCAATTGGACCATAGCTAATTCTATGGAGTTTTTTTACAAAATAATTGAATTGTTGGAACATTCTGCGAACCTGCTTGTTTCTACCCTCAGTAAGAGTTATCTCAACAACCTTGTAGTTTTTTTCATAAGGGAAATAAATATTACAGGGTTTAGTTTTTTTATTGTCGAGCATAATTCCACGGGTTAACTTTTCTCTATGGACAATATTAAGAGGTTTAGAAAGTTCCGCATAGTATTTTTTCTCAACTTCATATCTTGGATGCATAAGTAAATTGGCAAAATCGCCATCATTTGTAAGAAGCAATACTCCGGTTGTTTCATAATCAAGTCTTCCGATTGGGAAAATTTTTTCTTTAATATTTATCAGATCAAGAACTGTTGCTCTACCTTTATTATCTTTTACAGTAGTTATAGTTTTTTCAGGTTTATAAAGTACAATATAAATATTTTTTTTTCTTTTAATTTTAATTACTTCTCCATCAACTGCAACAACATCTTTTTTAGGATTAATCTTAATACCAAAATCAGTAACAGTAATGTTGTTGATAGTTATTCTCCCATCCCTAATATATTCATCAGCTTTTCTCCTACTTAATTTTGTGTAGTTGCTGATGAATCTGTTAAGTCTCATCAAATTAGATTTGTTAGATTTCTGTTCCATAACTATTCATCCTTTCTATTAGGTTCTTCAGTTAAATTTTCAATGTTATTTTTTTCATCTAAACCACTATTGTTATTAACATTGGTTTCTGATGAATGATTATTCTGCTCCATTGGAACATCTATAATATTGTTTATGTCTTCATCATTATATGTTAGAGTTAATAAATTGTCACTTGTTTCCTCATCTTGTTGTTCTATAATAGAATCATTGTTTATTTCTTCTTGCTGTTCAGTAACCTTAGGGTAATTAATTGAATTAAATAAATCAATATCTTCTTCGGTTATTCCTTCAATTTTATCCTCTTTAAGAATTTCATTTATTTCACGTAAGCGTGGCAATTCATCAAGAGAATTTAAACCAAGTACCTTCAGAAAATTATTTGTAGTGCCATAAAGTATTGGTCTTCCGGGACCCTGTGCACGTCCCTTTATAGTTATCAAATCCCTTTCAAGAAGAGAGTTTACAATATAATCAACATTAACTCCTCTGATAAACTCTATTTCAGCACGCGTAATAGGTTGTTTATAAGCTATTATTGCCAAAGTTTCAAGAGCAGAAGGTGAAAGTTTCTTCCTGTGTGCTTCTGAATAAAGTTTACCTAAAAATCCTGCATATTGTTTCCTTGTTGCAAACTGATATCCACCTGCTATATTAACAATATGAAATGCATTATTGTTTCTATCGTATTCTTCGTTTAATAAATTAATATATTCTTCAATCTCAGTGAGGGTAGTATCAATTTTCATTGCATCAAGAATGTCTTTAATTTCTTTGAGTGTCATTTCGTTCTCTGATGCAAAAATAATAGCTTCAACAATGTTTTTTATTCCCGGAGTTTCCAATCAGGTGAATTTTATTATTTTAAAGTTAGTTGGTTTATCAATAATTTCAATTTTTAAAATTCCTTCAAGGACAAGTTGCAATATTGCAAGAAATGTACAGATAATCAAAAGCTTTTCATCCATATTTTCTATTAGCTCTGAAAAACTAACTTCACTTCTATCCTGCAAGAATTCTAACAGAAACTCTCTTTGTATTTCAGGACTAACAGTAAGAAGCTCTATAGGATGTATAGTTCCTGGTTTAAGATTTAAAAGAGTTTGTTTTAAATTGGAAATAAGATTATAGACAGTAAGATTTTTTAAGCTATAGTCTTCAGTTATATCATATTCATAATGTTTTTCGTCATATTTATAAAATCTACGAAAAAATTGTTTTCGTGCATCATCTTCTAATAATGATAACTCAATGCTTGCATCTTTAAATCTTTTATATTCTAACAGCTTGCGAACTAATGTTAACCTTGGATCTTCTTCGATTTTTTCTCCTTCTTCTTGTTCAGAAGGTAATAGCATTCGAGCTTTGATTTTCATAAGTTCAGAAGCCATAAGAAGAAATTCACCGGCAACTTCAATGTCAAGGGAATGCATATAGTCAATGTAGTCAAGAAAATCTTTTGTTATTTTTGCAATTGGTATGTCATAAATATTAAGTTCTTCCTCTTTTACAAAGTGTAAAAGTATATCAAGTGGACCTTGAAATTCATCAAGTTGTGCCCAATAATCTCTGGGTCTTGTTTTTTGTTTTGATTCCTCAATTACTCCATTAGAGTTATTGTTTTCTAAATCCATAAGATATTAAGATAATAAATGCAGACTATAATTTAAATTCAGAAAAGTATATAGGAAAAGATTTATGTATTTATATCTTTAAATACCTGAATTATACTTTTTGAAATTAATAATGTAAAGATTGTATAACTAATAAAACTTGTTATTCTGCTATTGTAATTTTAGTAAAACTCTGTTAAATTAATATAAATAACCAGGAGGGTATATGGAAAGAGTCACGTCAAAGAAAAAACCTAAATTTGCAGTTATAGGTGCAGGACATGGAGGATTAGCTATGGCTGGACATATTGCTTTAATGGGATTTGAAGTACGTCTTTTTAATCGTACCAGTGAAAGGCTATGGGGTGTGATTTCAATGGGTGGAGTTAGAATTGAAAGTGATTTTGGACTTGAAGGATTTGGAAAAATTCCTGTTGCTACTACAAATATTGAAGAGGCTATTTCGGGAGTCGATATTATAATGGTTGCTATTCCCGCAACGGGACATCGGGATATTGCAGAATTATGTTATCCATATTTACAAGATAAACAAATTATCATTTTAAATCCCGGCAGAACATTTGGGGCTTTAGAGTTTCAACAAATACTAAACTCTCATAATGTTGACAAAGACGTGATAGTTGCTGAAGCTCAAACATTTATATATGCTTCACGGGTAGTTGGGCCTGCTCAAGCAAAAATTTTCCGCATAAAAAACAGCATCCCGGTTGCATCTATTAAGGCACATTTAATTCCTGAAGTTTTAAAGAGGATTAGGATTGCATACCCTCAGTTTGTTGCAGGTGATAATATTTTTAAAACAAGTTTTGACAATATTGGGGCTGTTTTTCATCCCACTTTATGTGTTTTGAATGCTGGGTGGATTGAAGATGATGCTGAATTTCAATTTTATGTTCAAGGTGCATCAAGATCTGTTGCTAAAGTTCTTGAAAAGATTGATGAGGAAAGAGTTAAAGTTGCTGAAGCTCTTGGCATTAGAGCTTTGACTGCAAGAGAGTGGTTATACCTTGCATATAATGCAGCGGGAGAAAAGTTATACGATGCAATGCAAGCAAACCCTGGATATAGAGGTATAAAAGCTCCTACAAGATTAAATATGAGATTCATTACAGAGGATGTCCCAACAAGTTTAATACCGATTTCATCTGTTGGAAAAAAGTTTGACGTTGAGACACCAATGATTGACTCTATAATTAACCTGGCATCTTGTTTAACACAGACCGATTACTGGAAAGAAGGCAGAACAGTTGAAAGACTTAATATTGATAATTTGAGTTTGAAGCAATTAAGATTATTAGCTATCGGAGAAATGTAATTAACAAAAAAATGAAAGAAAAAAAATTAATACTGGGATGTGCACTTGGTAACTGTGTACATATTGGAGGTTTAAATCATTTTCTTTCAATTGCTGAAGAGGAAGGTTTCACTACTTATTCACTTGGTCCAGCTGTAAAAGTTAGTAGATTAGTTTCTGAAATCGAAAGATTAAAACCAGCAATAGTTGCAGTTAGCTATCGACTTACCCCTGAAGTTGCTGAAACACTTTTTGATGAATTAATAAAGGAAGTAAAAGGAAAAAACATTGTTGATGTTAAGTTCATATTTGGGGGAACACCATCAGTAGCAAAAGTGGCAGTAAAGAAATCTTTCTTTGAGAAAGTATTTGATGGTACTGAAAATATTGATTCAATTAGAGAATATCTTCGGGGTACAAGTGGAGAGGATATTATACAAACTTATCCTCAAACTTTGATAGAGAGAATACAAAATCGCTATCCATTTCCCATTTTAAGACATCATTTTGGAAGACCTACTTTAATAGAAACTATTGAAGGTGTCAAAAAAATTGCTGAAGCTAAAGTTGTTGATGTAATATCGCTTGGTACTGATCAAAATGCACAGGAATATTTTTTCAAACCTGAATTGATGAAAAAGGAACTTGATGGAGCTGGAGGTGTACCTGTACGAACACAAGAGGATTTAAAGAAGATCTATGAAGCCTCAAGAACTGGAAATTTCCCATTAATGAGGTGCTACAGTGGTACAAACGATCTAATGAAGTGGGCAAAAATGAGTATTGAAACAATAAACAATGCATGGGCTGCTATTCCTTTAACCTGGTATAGTGTTATGGATGGTCGATCAGAGAGGACACTTAAAGAAGCAATCTCTGAGAACCAGCAAGTAATGAAATATTATGCTGAACAAGGAATTCCAGTTGAGGTTAATGAATCTCATCAATGGAGTTTGAGAGATGCTCATGATTCGCTGGCTGTTGCAATGGCATATATTGCTGCTTATAATGCAAAAAAAATTGGTGTTAAACATTACGTTTCTCAATATATGTTTAATACTCCTCCCGGTACATCACCAAGAATGGACATAGCCAAGATGAAAGCTAAAGATGAAATAATTAATAGTCTGAGCAGTGATAATTTTAAAGTTTTTAGAGAAGTTAGAGCAGGAATTGCTCATTTTTCACCAAATCCAGAAATTGCAAAAGGTCAACTTGCAGCATCTTCAATGGTGAGTTTGTGGTTAAAACCACATATATTACACGTAGTAGCTTACTGTGAAGGAGATCATGCAGTTTATCCAGAAGAACTTATTGAAAGTTGTAATATTGTTTATGGAGTTATTAGAAATGTTATAAAAGATCTTCCTGAAATTGATGCTGACGAAAAAATTTTAAATAGAAAAAATGAATTAATTGAAGAAGCAGAAACTTTAATTGATGCAATTATTAAATTCGGAAGAGAAAAATCTGATGATCCTTTAACAGATGCTTCTGTAATTGCAGAAGCAATTAAAATAGGTATACTTGACACACCGCACTTTCGTGGAAATAAACATTTGTGCGGTAAAATCAAAACAAATCTAATTAATGGTGCTTGGTATGCAGTTAATCCTGAAACCGGTGAAATACTTACTGAAGAAAAACGTCTTAAGCAAATAATGAAATAATTATGGCTGCAATTGCTGGCGTCTCAAATCCCAAAAAGGAAGTCGTTCTCAATTCAATATTAATGAGATTGAAACATAGGGGAAAAAAGACTAAGATATTCTCTACTCCCTATTCTATATTAGGTATAGCATTTAATTCAGAGAATAACAGTATTCAAGAAATCCTAAGAAACAAACGAAAAGTTATTGATGAAGTTTTAGCAGATGAACATTATGCCAAAGCGGAAGAAAATAACGGTAAAATTGAATTAAGTCGTGATTTTGTAGGTGTTGTCCCTCTATATTTTGGATTTGATGCTGAAAATAATTTCTGCTTTGCTTCTGAAGTAAAGGGGTTAGTTGGTATCGTAAAAGAGATAAGACCTGTACCACCCGGAGGTATTGTTGTTAATGGTAAATTAAAAAAGCAATTAAAAATATTCAAAAAATTAGACTACTTCACTGAGGATATTTCTCAAATAAAAAATAAACTCTATAGTCTAATTGAGAATTCAATAAGAAAATGTATTCCTGATAATAAACCAATAGGAGTTTTATTATCCGGTGGCCTTGATTCAAGTACGATAGCAGTATTTGCACGTAAATTTTCTAATAAAATTTACGGATTTTCTTGTGGTTTATCTGGAGCCAGTGATCTGGAGTATGGTAAAATGATTGCAAAAGATCTTGGTATTATTTATTACCCTATTAAAACTGAAATTAATGAACTAATAAAAATTTTACCTGAAGTAATTTATCACCTTGAATCTTTTGATGCAAGACTTGTAAGATCAAGTTTAATGCATTATCTTACAGTATCGCGAGCTGCTGATTATACTGATATAATTCTTTCCGGAGAAGGTGGTGATGAACTTTTTGCAGGATATAACTATTTACAGAAACTTACTTACAAGGAACTTGAAAATGAACTGCCGCAATTATTTTATAATTTGCATAATACCGCATTACAAAGGGTTGATAGATGCTCTGCAGCTTTTGGTGTAAAGACTTTTGTACCTTTCTTATGCAAAGAACTGGTATCTTACGCAAAAAATATTAAACCTCAACTTAAAATTCGAAATAATAGTGGGAAGTGGATTTTAAGAGAAACACTAAAATCAACATTACCAGATTTTATAATTAATCGTCAAAAGGAAAAATTGTGGCAGGGCAGTGGCTTAGAAAATAAACTTGAAAATTACATCAATAAAATAATTAAAGATGATGAATTTAGAAAAAATTGTATATTGAAAAATGGTTGGAAAATCAATTCAAAAGAAGAATATTATTATTATAAAATATTTCAGGAATTTTATAGTTCGTTTAATGATTATAATTGGATAGGTCGAACAGATATAAGCAAACCGTAATTAATGTATTAAAAAATTAAAATAAAAATTATGGTAAGACAAAAAATAAATTTAGAATTTCAATATTTTGAAGATTGTCCAAATTATCAAATTATGATGAATAATCTTAAAGAAGCTATAACTGGGCTTGAAGATTTCATAGATATTAATTTTCGACTAATACAAAATAAGAACGATGCAATTAAATATAAGTTTAGAGGTTCCCCAACATTGTTGATAAACAATGAAGACATAATGGGAATGGAACCACCTGAATACCCAACACTTTCGTGCCGTTTTTATACGAATGGAATTCCATCACCTGAATATATAAGAGAAAAAATTGTAGCAATGTTTTCTGATGATCGTGATTCTTATTAAATACGTATTTTGCAAGTAGTAATATAAGAATCCCACAAAACATTAAATTATTCAGACAGTTGTACAATTCTTAAATTGAATTAATTTTAAATGTTAAAAAACAAATATTCATTAAGATTAAAATAAATCTTAAATTATTGCACATAATAATGGTCATACTTTTGAATAACAAAAAAAGAAGATAATTGCTATTTTAAAATTTTAAATAAAAAAAACAAATGATAGAAGCTGTAATTCCTGCAAACTTTAGAGAACCTGCCTACAGAGTACGTCGTTTCCAAAATTGGATAATTATTGGATTTCTATACTCTCTTTTTTATATGACAAGATATAATTTTGCTGCAAACGCACCAACTTTGCAACAAGTCTTTGGATGGACTAAAAGTGATCTTGGAGTATTTGAAACTCTTTTACCACTTGTTTATGGGCTTGCAGTAGTATTAAATGGTCCTATCGCAGATAAAATCGGAGGGAAAAAAGCTTTTCTGATTGGTTCTGTTGGAGTTATTTTAATGAACTTTATTTTTGGATTAATAGGTTTTGCAGTTATCGAACCCTCTGTATGGCAAGATTCACAACTTATAAAACCAAGTGTATTAGCTTGGGGTGATAAAAAACTTTTATTAGTGTTGCTTGCAATTTGCTGGTCTTTGAATGGATATTTTCAGGCATTTGGAGCTTTGTCAATTGTAAAAATTAATGCTCAATGGTTTCACATAAGGGAAAGAGGAACTTTTGCAGCTATATTTGGTATCCTAATTCGATTTGGACTAATTCTTGCTTTTTCCGGCACTCCTTTATTTGCATATTGGTTTGGTTGGCAATGGGCGTTCTGGGGACCGGCAGTTTTAACCACGATTGTTTTTATACTCACAATTTTTTTTGTTAAGGATTCTCCAAAGGAGGCAGGTTATGAGGGTAGAGATACAGGTGACGGTGATGATATGAGTAATGAAAAAGTTAAACTAAAGGAAGTTTTAATAAAAGTTTTTGCAAGTCCAGTAATGTGGATGATAGGTGTTAGTTCAATGATGATAGGTTTTGTGAGACGTAGTGTTGTGGATGCATGGTATCCGTTATATTTTAAAGAGGTATATGGTGTATCAACTATTGATACTGCTTATCAAATAACAGCATGGGGAATTGCAATTTTAGGTATTTTAGGTGGATTTGCTTTTGGAATTACTTCTGATAGAATTTATGGAGGGAGAAGAGCACCTGTTATTGTTTTTGGATTTATAGGAATGGTTATTAGCCTTCTATTATTTTTTCTATCAGATTTTTTTAAATTTGGTCCATATTTTGCATCAGCTTTAATAATGCTTCTATCATTTTTTGTAAATGGTGCTCATGGAATGGTTGGCGGAGCTGCTTCGATGGATTTTGGGGGTAGAAAAGCAGCAGCAACAGCAGCTGGATTAATTGATGGATTTCAGTATTTGACAAGTGCATTAAATCCATTTTTCCTTAGTGCCTTCATCTTTCCATTAGGATGGCAAGCGTGGCAACTCTGGCCTATACCATTTGCAATTATTGGAGCACTCGTTATGAGTAGATTGTGGAATGTTTTGCCGAAAGGAAGATCAACACATTAATTAAAAATAGTAATAAGTGTAAAAATAGATGGAACTATTTAAAATTGGTTTTCTAACAGTAAAATTTGTTGATATTATAGATGTTCTAATCATTACCTATGTGTTTTATAAATTATATAAGGTAATGAGAGGGACAATGGCATTTCAAATTTTTACTGCAATAATTCTTATATTAAGCATATCATTTGTTGCACAGGCATTGAACTTACAGGTAATGAGTTGGATTCTCGGCAAAGTTACTGATATCTGGGTAATTGCATTGATAATTCTTTTTCAACCTGAAATAAGAAGAATTTTGCTGTTGATAGGCAGATCAAAATTTGCACGTTTGTTTTTAAGAATTGACCTTAATGAAAATGTAACTGAAGTTGTAGATGCTTGTCTTGAAATACAGAGTAACGGTTGGGGTGCTCTGATAGTAATTACCAGAACAACAGGATTACAAAATATAGTTGAAACAGGAGAAAAACTTGATTCAAGAATAAATAAAGAATTGCTCGTAAGTATTTTTTATCCTAAATCACCTTTACATGATGGTGCTGTTATTATTAATGGAAATAAAATTGAAGCGGCAAGGTGTGTATTGCCTCTCTCAGAAGTTCAACTCGTAAATAGCCGTAAATTAGGAACACGACATAGAGCTGGACTTGGTATTAGTGAACAGTCAGATGCGATTGCTATTATTATTTCGGAAGAAACAGGAAATATCTCAATTGCAGAAAATGGGAAACTATATCTATTACAAGATATAAATGAATTTAAAGCAAAATTAAGAGATGCTATGAGTAACCAAAGTGTTACAAAGTCTCTAAAATCAATACTTGATTCATCAGAAGAGGTTAGGAGTTAGCTTTGTATGATGACATTAAACGATTTAAAGAAAAAAGATTTAATAGACGAGCTTGTGAAGATGGGTATCCGTGATGAAAATGTTTTAAATGCTATTAAAAAAGTAAGGAGGGAATATTTTGTAAAAGAAGAATTTAAAAAATATGCTTATCAAAACAATGCTTTACCCATTGACTGTAATCAGACAATATCTCAACCTTATACAGTTGCTTTTATGACGGAAAAGTTGGAAGTTGTTCCTGGAACGAGAATTTTAGAAATAGGGACTGGTTCTGGTTACCAGGCTGCAATACTTGAAGAAATGGGAGCTGAGGTATATTCAGTTGAAAGAATTAAGGAACTTTATTTAAAAGCACTTAGCACACTTCAAAAACTTGGATATAAAGTAAAGCTTCGGTATGGTGATGGTTCTTTTGGTTGGGAAGAACATGCTCCGTATAAAGGTATTATAGTAACAGCAGCGACTCCTAAAATTCCAGAACCTTTAATAGATCAACTTGATTATGATGGGGTTCTTGTAATTCCGGTTGGAGATAGAATATCTCAACAAATCTGGCAGGTGAAGAAAGTAAAAACTGAAAAGGATAATTATCAATTGAAGATAAATAAATTTGATTCATTTAGATTTGTTCCTCTTGTTTGGAAAAATGGATGGATAGAATAAATGAAGATAAATACCGCACAATAATTTCAGCTGGTACTGCCGAAGTGGTAATTAAAAAATCGAGATTTATAGGGGTTATCTTTCCAGTCCAAAACAAAATTGAAGCAAATAATCGATATAAGGAAGTTTGTAAAGCTCATCATTCAGCTCATCATAACTGTTATGCTTATAGTATAGGTATTAGAGATTTTGAAATTAGAAGCTATGATGATGGAGAGCCTTCAGGTACAGCAGGACGTCCCATAATGGAGATAATAAAAAAACACAATATAACAAATGTTATAATTATAGTAACAAGATATTTTGGAGGAATCAAATTAGGAACAAGTGGCTTGATTAAAGCATATTCAGAAGCAGCTGAAGCAGCTGTTGCAGCAAGTAAAATTGTAGAAAAATATATTACACGAAAAATTAAAATTACTTGTGACTACAAGCAAATAAACACGATTAGGAATTTATTGAATTTAGTAAACGGTACTATTCTAAAAAGTGATTATTCTGAAATTATTTCTCTTTTCATTGAAGTTCCTTTTTCTACCGCTGAAATTCTAAAAAATAAACTAATTAATCTTTTTAAAGGCAACTTGAATTGGGAGGATTTGTCAGAGTCCTAGATTTACAAAATTTTAAAAAAAGTTGATAAAAGTTACTCAAAGTTTTATTTTTTATTAAGATTTACTTATCTCAGCTTTTTCTGCTCCAGATCTAAGAAACAGTGTAGTTAAAATTCTTTTTGTAATACGATAGTTAATAACCTTGACTAAAAAGAGTAAATTTTGTAATTTTAATGTTTCTAAAAGAAATTTTAAAAACTAAAAAAGTTACATTTGCCAACAATAAATCAACTTATTCGAAAAGGTAGACAGGAAAAAGTTTACAAGAGTAAAGCTCCAGCGATGGATGCTTGCCCTCAAAAGAGAGGTGTATGTACAAGGGTTTATACAACTACACCTAAGAAACCTAATTCGGCATTAAGAAAAGTTGCTCGGGTAAGGTTAACAAATCAGATGGAGGTTACAGCATACATCCCTGGTGAAGGACATAACCTTCAAGAACACTCAATTGTCCTTATTAGAGGCGGAAGAGTAAAAGATTTGCCTGGCGTCAGGTATCACATCATCAGAGGTGCGCACGATACTTCTGGGGTGGAAAATAGAAAAAAGGGACGTTCTAAATATGGAACAAAGAAAGCAAAAACAACAACAGTTCCCAAAAGTTAATAATTAAAAAATTATTGTAGTAATGAGAAGAAAAAGAGCTGAAAAAAGAATCAGAATGCCCGATGTAAAGTACAACGATGTACTTGTTGGTCGCTTCATTAACAACATTATGAAAAAGGGTAAGAAACAAGTAGCAGAAAAAATTGTTTATAGAGCATTTGATATAATTGCGGAAAAAACTAAGGGCGATCCATTGGAAGTTTTTACAAAAGCTGTTAATAATGTACAGCCTTCAATTGAAGTTCGTTCGCGTCGGGTTGGTGGATCAAACTATCAAATTCCAACAGAAATTCGTCCCGACAGAAAGATTGCTCTTGCTATAAAGTGGTTAATTACTTATTCTCGTCAACGAGGGGAGAAAACAATGTCTCAAAAGTTAGCTAATGAAATTATGGCAGCCTCTGTTGGAGAGGGTAATGCAGTAAAAAAGAAAGAAGATGTTCACAGAATGGCTGAAGCAAACAAAGCTTTCGCACATTTTAAATTTTAATTTTTAGAGGAGTAGATTAAAACTTTATGCCACGTGTCGTACCTATAGAAAGAGTTAGAAACATTGGAATAATGGCGCATATTGATGCGGGTAAGACAACTACGACCGAACGTATTTTGTATTACACCGGTAAAGTCCATAGAATGGGTGAAGTACATGAAGGTGCAGCAACAATGGATTGGATGGAGCAGGAAAAAGAACGTGGTATAACTATTACAAGTGCAGCAACGACTTGTTTTTGGAATGATCATAGAATAAATATTATTGATACACCAGGACATGTGGATTTTACAGCTGAAGTTGAACGTTCTTTAAGAGTACTGGATGGAGCTATTGCGTTATTTTGTGCTGTGGGAGGAGTGGAACCTCAATCTGAAACGGTTTGGCGTCAAGCTGATAAATATAGAGTCCCAAGAATTGCTTTTGTGAATAAGATGGATAGAACAGGGGCAAATTTTTTGAATGTTGTGGAAATGATGAAAGAAAGATTGAAAGCTAATGCTGTTCCTATTCAATTACCTGTAGGACAAGGTGAAATGTTTGCTGGTATTATTGACTTAATTACAATGAAAGCCAGAATTTTTAGAGATGATACACTTGGTGCAAAATATGATGATATTGATATTCCAAAATCCTATATTGCCCAGGCAAAAGAATATAGACAAAAACTACTCGAAGCTGTTTCAGATATTGATGATACATTGTTGGAAAAATTCCTTGAAGGACAAGAAATAACAAACGAAGAAATAATAAGAGTTTTACGTCAGGCTACATTAGAAGTAAAAATTATTCCTGTTTTATGTGGGTCATCTTTTAAAAACAAAGGTGTTCAAAATCTTCTGGATAAGGTAGTTGAGCTTTTGCCGTCACCTCTTGATATAGGCGAAGTATGGGGTCACCATTTACATACTGACGATCATATAACTCGTCAAGTAAGTGATGATGAAAAATTTACGGCTCTTGCATTTAAAATAATGACGGATCCTTACGTTGGTAAGTTATGTTTTTTCAGAGTGTATGCGGGTAAATTGTCTGCTGGAAGTTATGTTTTTAATTCAAATACAGGTAAACGTGAGAGGATTGGAAGATTACTTGAAATGCATGCTAATCACAGAGAGGATCTTAAAGAGGTTTACTGTGGTGACATTGCTGCTGCAGTTGGTTTAAAATATACAAAAACGGGTGATACGTTGTGTTCAGAGGACGACCCGATTGTACTTGAAAAGATAACTTTTCCTGAACCAGTAATTCAAATTGCAATTGAACCTAAAACTAAAACAGATAGTGATAGGTTAAGTGAATCACTATCCAAATTATCAGATGAAGACCCGACTTTCAAAGTTAGTACTGATGAGGAAACTGGTCAAACACTAATTGCAGGAATGGGTGAACTCCATCTTGAGATAATAGTTGATAGGTTGAAGCGCGAATTCAAAGTTGATGCTAATGTTGGGAAACCTCAGGTTGCATACAAGGAAACTATTCGAAAAAAAGTTCAACAAGAAGGAAAATTTATCCGTCAATCAGGTGGACGAGGTCAGTATGGTCATGTATGGATAGAGATTGAACCAAATGAAAAAGGAAAGGGTTATATTTTTGAAAATGCAATAGTTGGAGGTGTTATTCCAAAAGAATACATCCCAGCAGTATCTCAAGGCATTCAGGAAGCAATGAAAAATGGGGTACTTGCTGGTTATCCGATGGAGGATATAAAAGCTAAGCTATTTGATGGTTCTACGCACGAAGTGGATTCTTCTGAGATGGCTTTTAAAATTGCGGGTTCTATTGCATTTAAAGAAGCAGCAAAGAAAGCTGATCCCGTATTGTTAGAACCCATTATGGAAGTTGAAGTTGTTACACCAGATGAATATATGGGTGAGGTTATGGGGGATTTAAATTCAAGAAGAGGACGTATAGAAGGAATATTTCAAAGAGCAGATGCACAGGTTATTAAGGCACTTGTTCCACTTGCCGAAATGTTTGGCTATGCAACAGTATTGAGGTCAATCACACAAGGACGTGCAATTTATACAATGCAATTTTCTCATTATGACGAGACTCCACAGAATATTTCTGAACAAATTGTAGAGAAAGTCAGAGGAAAAGAAAAATAGTTCATTAAAATATATTATTTTAAGGGTTAAGCTGGTGTAAAGCCTTGTTATATCAGGCACAATATTCGGCTCTATAAAAGCTGTTGTTACAAAAACAACTGTTTTTTGTAACAACAACTTTCCCCCGTCAACGGGAAGTCTGGGTCAGTAGCTCAGACGGTTAGAGCGCGTGCCTTATAAGCACGAGGTGGGAGGTTCGATTCCTCCCTGACCCACAAAGTGTCAAAAAAATTTTTTAATAATAAACTATAAACTATATAGGAGAAACAGTACAATGGCAAAAGAAGAACTGGTTCTAACCAAACCGCACGTTAACATAGGAACGATTGGTCACGTTGACCATGGAAAAACTACGTTAACCGCTGCAATTACAATGGCATTGGCAAGAAAAGGAAAAGCCAAAGTCAAAAAATTTGATGAAATCGACAAAGCTCCAGAAGAAAAAGCTCGTGGTATCACAATTGCGACAGCACACGTTGAGTATGAAACCGATAAAAGACACTATGCTCACGTTGACTGTCCCGGACATGCTGACTATATTAAGAATATGATAACTGGTGCAGCTCAGATGGATGGTGCTATTCTTGTTGTTGCTGCAACAGATGGTCCTATGCCACAAACAAGAGAACATATACTACTTGCTCGTCAAGTTGGGGTTCCCAGAATTGTTGTATTCTTAAATAAAGTTGACGCTGCTGATCCTGAACTTCTCGAATTAGTTGAAATGGAAATCAGAGAACTTCTCACTAAATATGAATTTCCTGGTGATGAAATTCCGATTATCCGTGGTTCTGCATTAAAAGCAATGGAAGCTGGTCTTGATGAAAATGTTCCTGCAGATGATGAAAGATTTAAATGTATCTGGGAATTGATGGATGCTGTTGATAACTATATTCCTGAACCTCAAAGAGATATAGATCAACCATTCTTAATGTCTATTGAAGATGTATTCTCAATTACTGGTCGAGGAACTGTTGCTACCGGAAGAGTAGAAAGAGGTAAAACAAAGGTAGGTGATGAAGTTGAAATTATAGGACTTGGTCAACATAAGAAAACAGTAGTGACTGGTACTGAAATGTTCAATAAAACTGTAAAGGAAGCAGTTGCTGGTTATAATTGTGGAATTCTTCTAAGAGGTGTTGATAAGAAAGAAGTTGAAAGAGGAATGGTACTTGCAAAACCCGGTTCAATTACCCCACATACTAAATTCTTATGTCAGGTATATGTTTTGTCAAAAGACGAAGGTGGACGTCATACTCCATTCTCTTCAAATTACAGACCTCAATTTTATTTCCGTACCACTGACGTTACAGGAGTAGTTACATTACCTGAAGGGGTTGATATGGTTATGCCAGGTGATAATGTTGATAAGTTAAAAGTAGAATTAATTGCCCCAATTGCTATGGAAAAAGGATTAAAGTTTGCAATACGTGAAGGTGGTAGGACAGTTGGAGCTGGTGTTGTAACAGAAATACTTGAATAATTGAAATATTTAATTTAAAAGAATAAACAGTGGCAACGCAAAAGGTTAGAATAAAACTAAAATCGTTTGACCATCAGCTATTGGATAAGTGGACTGAGAAGATTATTAAAACAATCAAGCTGAATGATGGAATTGTTAGCGGACCAATTCCGCTACCAACGAAAAAAACAGTTTATACTGTTTTAAGGTCTCCACACGTGGACAAAAAGTCCCGTGAACAATTTGAGACACGATACCATAAACGCTTGATTGATATTTTAAATGCGTCGAATAAGATGATTGAAGCATTGACAAAGTTGGAAGCACCTGGTGGTGTTGACATTGAGATGAAAGTAAACAATTAGAACGTAAAACTTAAACAGATTATCAAATGTTAGGCATTATAGGTCGAAAAATCGGAATGACTACATATTTTGAAGATTCCGGTGAAGCAATTCCTTGCACTGTAATAGAAGCTGGTCCCTGCATTGTAACACAGGTTAAAACAAAAAATACTGATGGTTACAATGCAATTCAAATTGGATTCGGTGAACAGAAGCCTAAGAAAGTTAATAAGGCTCAAATGTCTGTGTTCAAAAAGTTGAAAATTGCTCCTTTGAAACACTTGAAAGAAATAAGAGATTTCCCTGTAGAAACTGTTAAAGTTGGAGATATATTAAAAGTAGATATGTTTCAAGTTGGTGATAAAGTGAAGGTAAGGGGAAAATCTAAAGGTCGTGGGTTTCAAGGAGTAGTTAAACGTCATGGATTTGGTGGTGGAGTTAGAACTCATGGGCAGAGCGATAGAGAACGAGCACCGGGTTCAATTGGAGCAAGTTCCTATCCCTCAAGAGTCTGGAAGGGACAACGTATGGCTGGTAGAATGGGGAATGTAAATGTTTCTGTAAGGAATCTTAAAGTAATAAAAGTTTTTCCTGATTCAAACTTACTACTGGTAAAGGGGGCAGTACCAGGACCCAATTCCGGTATTATTGAAATATATAAATAATAAGAAATGGAACTAAAAGTTTATAGAATAGACGGAACAGAAAGCGGAGAAACAGTAAATTTACCTGATGAAGTTTTTGCTGTTGAGCCGAATGATCATTTAATTTATCAGGCTGTAAGGGTGTATCTTGCTAATCAAAGGCAGGGGACTCATAAAACAAAGGAACGTGGTGAAGTACGTGGAGGTGGAAGAAAACCTTATAGACAAAAAGGTACAGGTTATGCAAGAAGAGGAACAAATAGATCCCCTCTGATGGTAGGAGGAGGAACTGTTTTTGGACCACGTCCTCATAAATATACACTGACGTTACCAAAAAAGGCTGCTCGACTGGCAAGAAAGAGCGCCCTGAGTCTTAAAGCAAAAGCTAATGAAATAAAGATTATAGAGGACTTTTCATTTGATGAACCTAAAACAAAAAATATGGCTCAGGTTTTAAAAGCCCTTAATCTTGACAAAATTAAAACATTGTTATTAGTTCCTGAAAAGAATGAAAATCTATATAGAGCGGGTAGAAACATTAGTAACCTTAATATTATGATTTCTGATAAAGTAGCAACTTATGATATATTAAATAATAAGACATTACTTATTCAAAAATCTGCAGTAGAAAATTTGTGCAAGAGTCTTCTGAAATTTTAATTAAATTGGAATGAAAAGAATATTAATAAGGCCAATTATAACTGAGAAAAATACTCTTCTTCAGGAAGCTCAAAACCAGTATGCCTTTGAAGTAGATAAAAATGCAAATAAAATTGAAATAGCAAAAGCTATTGAAAAGAAATTTAATGTTCGTGTTTTAAGTGTTAGAACTGCAATAATCAAAGGTAAACAAAAAACTCAATTCACCCGTCGCGGTAGATTTACCGGTTATAGGCCAGACAGAAAAAAAGCTATTGTTACCCTTCACAAAGAAGATAAGATTGATTTAATTGGTACGGTTGTATAGATAAATCAAGTATTGCTCAGTAATAAGGGAACTTTTGTAATGTAGTGTTAGTTTAAGTATCTTGGGAAAAATCTTATTCGGAAGAGTATGAAATTAGGAAAACAATATACAAGCAGAGAAAATCAGTCTACTGATATTTACTTGAAAGAAATTAGTAAGACTGTACCTTTAAGCGTAGAAGAAGAAATTGAATGTGCAAAAAGAATTAAAAAAGGTGATAAGGAAGCCTTAGACAAACTTGTAAAAGCTAATTTAAGGTTTGTTGTTAGTGTGGCAAAACAATACCAGAATCAGGGACTTTCTCTTAATGACCTGATAAATGAAGGGAATCTTGGGTTAATTAAGGCTGCAAAAAAATTTGATGAAACACGAGGATTCAAGTTTATTTCTTACGCTGTATGGTGGATTAGGCAGTCTATTCTCCAAGCACTTGCTGAACAGTCAAGAGTTGTTAGGTTACCTCTGAATATTGTTCAGCAAAAAAGTAAAATCCAAAAAGTTATTGGAGAATTGGAACAAAAGCATGAGAGAAGTCCCAACGCAATGGAAATTGCTGGGGAATTAGATATTAGTATTTATGATGTTCTTGAAACATTGAAAAATTCGGGTGGGCACGTTTCAATTGATGCTCCAAGTGTTCATGGTGAAGATACGAAACTTATTGATATAATGCCTGATAAAGTTGAATCGATGCCTGATAACAAACTTGAAAGGGATTCTCTTAATATAGAAATCAAAAGATCTCTTGATACACTTACACAAAGAGAAAAGGAAGTAGTAATGTTGTATTATGGATTGGGAAAAGAGAATCCATTAACACTTGAAGAAATTGGGGATAAATATAAACTGACTCGAGAACGGGTTCGGCAAATAAAGGAAAAAGCTATTCGTAAGTTAAGACAATCTTCAAGATGTAAAAATCTTAAGCAATATCTCGGTAGATAAATATGATCTTTTGTTAGTATATGAAAAAATGCAATTCGCTCGAATTGCATTTTTTCATTTAAGATAAGATTGAAGATTGTTATAATTAACTCAAGCCCCGTTAGGCTAATGGATAAACCGGCAGACTACGGATCTGTCTTTAGAGGTTCGAATCCTCTACGGGGTACAAATGAAAGAAGATTTTTACTGGACCAATATTCAACAACCTCATAGCAGGCGACGACAGGAAATCCTAAGTAAATATCCGGAAGTGCGGAATTTATTTGGGCCTGATATCAAACTTGCTATTATAACCGTTTTGCTCGTAGTTGTTCAAATAATATCATCTCTAATAATTCCAAAATTAAATTTGGGATGGTATATATTATATGCGTATTTTATAGGTGCAACTATAAATCATGCTCTATTTCTTGCAATACATGAAATTACACATAATCTTGCTTTTAAAAAGCAAGTTTATAATAATTGGTTAGCATTAATTGCTAACATTCCAATTGTTTTTCCTTATGCAATGTCATTTAAGTACTATCATACAATACACCATAAGGAACAGGGAAAACATAATATTGATGTTGATATACCATCAAAACTGGAGGTAAAAATTTTTCGAGGAACAATTGGGAAATTATTCTGGGCATTTTTTCAAATTTTATTTTATGCTTTCAGACCTATGTTTGTCTATCCTTTAAAATTGAAAAAATGGCAAATTATAAATATAATTTTTCAAGTGATAGTAATTACAGGATATATTTTATTTTTTGGTTGGGGAGGAATAATTTATTTAATTGTATGTGATTTTATTGCTGGTAGCTTACACCCACTATCAGGACATTTTATTTCTGAACATTATGTTTTCTATGATGGTCAGGAAACATATTCATATTACGGTCCTCTCAATAAGTTAACCTTCAATGTTGGTTATCATAATGAACATCATGATTTTCCAAGTATACCCGGATCGAGGTTGCCTAAACTTAGAAAATTAGCTCCTGAGTATTATGATTCGCTTTATTATCATAAATCTTGGTTGAAAGTTATTTTAAAATTTATAACTGATCCTACCATAGGCTTATATTCAAGAATTAAAAGAAAATAAATTTTACTCACTCTGAGATTATAATTAAGGTAAAAAATTTCTCATTTATATCCTTCTTCCTTTTGAGTAATTTTATTAATAATTAATTTAATACTATTATGAAAACATTTAAATTCTTATTCATTGTTGTTGTTTCACTGTTTTTTTCGAAAATTGTCTTAACCCAACAATTATTACCTATTGATAGTAAAAATATGGATTTGAGTATTAAGCCAGGTGATGATTTTTTTCATTATGCCAATGGAAACTGGATAAAGAATAACCCAATTCCTCCAGATAAAACACGATATGGAGCTTTTGATGAGTTGACAGAAAATAATCTTCTTCAGATAAAGGAAATTGTTGAATCATCAATGAATGATAAAACTAAACCCTTTGGTTCAACTAAGCAAAAAATAGGGGACTTTTATGAAAGTGGTATGGATAGTGTAAGAATAGAAACATTAGATATACAACCACTTTTACCTTATCTTGAGAGAATTAGTAAAATAAATAATAAGGAAGAGTTAATTAAGGAACTTGCATATTTTCATACTTATAGAATCTTTCCTTTTTTTGTTACTTATGGAGCTCAGGATGATAAAAATAGCACTATGGTGATTTTACATATAGGACAGGGAGGTTTAGGTTTAAGAGATAGGGATTACTATCTTAGTGAAGAGCCAAGAATGAAAGAAATTCGTCAGAAATATATTGATTTTATAAGCAAAATGTTTATTCTGATTGGTAATGAAACAGCTCAGGCAGAAAAAAAAGCTCAAACAATAATGTCACTTGAAACAAAACTTGCGGAGATTTCTTATTCAAGATATGAGCTTAGAGAACCTGAAAAAAATTATCATAAAATAGTATCATCAGAACTGATAAATATTTGTCCGTATTTTGATTGGATGAGTTATTTCAATGGTCTTGGTTTTAATGATAATAGTTTTGAAATAAATGTAACTCAAAAGCCATACTTTGAAAAATTAGGAGATGTCCTTTCAGGAATTCCTCTGGAAGATTTGAAAGCATATTTTGAATGGAATTTAATTCGTTCTACATCAGGTTATCTTTCAGATAAATTTATAGAAGCTGGATTCGATTTCTGGGGTAAGTTTCTTAGTGGGCAAAAAGAGCAAAAACCACGCTGGAAAAGAGTACTTGAGACTGTTAATGGATCATTGGGAGAATTATTAGGACAATTATATGTTGAGAAATATTTCCCGCCACAAGCAAAAGAAAGAATTTATAACCTGGTTTTAAATTTAAAAGATGCTTTTTATGATAGAATACAAGCATTAAGTTGGATGAGTGATGCTACAAAGAAATCCGCTCTTGCTAAATTGCAAAGTATGAATATTAAAGTTGGTTATCCAGATAAGTGGAGGGATTATTCGGGATTGCAAATAACTAAAGAGTCCTTCTTTGAGAATTGTATGAATGCTAATAGGATTAATTATCTTTATAATTTATCTCAAGTCGGTAAACCAGTTGATAGACAAAGATGGGGGATGTCACCACAAACAGTGAATGCATATTATAGCTCAAATATGAATGAGATTGTTTTTCCAGCGGGCATACTCCAACCTCCTTTTTTCTTTGCAGATGGTGATGATGCTGTGAATTATGGAGGAATTGGAGTAGTAATAGGTCACGAAATGACTCACGGCTTTGATGATCAGGGAAGAAAATATGATAAGGATGGTAATCTTAATGACTGGTGGAATGAAACCGATGCAGAAAACTATAAAAAAATCACATCAAAATTAGAGGAACAATTCAATAATTTTTATATAAATGATTCTTTAAAAGTTGATGGTAAACTTACTCTTGGAGAAAATATTTCAGATTTAGGTGGAATAACAATAGCTCTATATGCATTGCAAAAAGTCTGGAAAAATAATCCCCCACCAGAAAGTATTGATGGATTTACACCACTTCAGAGATTTTTTCTTTCATATGCACAGATATGGCGTGGTGATATAAGGACAAAAGAACTTATGCGGAGACTAAAAGAAGATGTGCATTCACCTTCTATTGCAAGGGTTAATGGAATTGTTTACAATGTTCCGGAGTTTTATAAGGCATTTAAAATTGAACCAACAGATAAGTTGTACAAAAAACCTGAAGAAAGAGTTTCAATCTGGTGAATTTAATATTTCAGAAACTTAAATAATAAAAAGGTTCTCAGTTAAAGTTTTTAAGTCTAAACTTAATAATAAAGCTTTATAGTTTCCGTTAATTTTGTTTCTTTAAGGCTTCTTCATAATATTCTTTTGTTTGTTCTTTAAGGTCAGGGTCAAGTATATATCCATATTCAAAATCAAAAAGTGCTTCTTTAATTCTGCCCATTTTTAACAGGCATATAGCACGTCTAACAAAAGCCTCACCATCTTTTGGGTCAAGTTGGATAGCATAATTGAAATCTTTTAAAGCTTCATCAAATTTACCAAGATATCTTTTAATAGTTCCTCTTGTGTAGTAAGCTTTAGCAGAAGAAGGTGCTAATTCAATTACTTTATTTATATCCTCAAGAGCCTTTTGAAATTCATCAAGTGTAAAATAAAATGCACCCCTATTATAATATGCATCTGGAGAATTTGGATCTAATTCTACTGCTCTATTGAGCATTAGAAGTGCAGAATCAGGTTTGTTCAAGAATACATAATAAGTTGCAAGAGTTCCATACGCTATAATTAGAGTTGAATCAAGAGAAAGTGCCTTTTTTAAGTCTATGTATGAAAGATCAAATTGTTTTCTCGCAAGATAAATAGCTCCTCTACTTGCAAAAGCATTTGCATTGTTCGGATCTAATTTAATAGTTAAATCAATGTAATATAAAGAAGAATCAGTTAACTTTTTCTTTATAAATGCAGTTCCTATTGCTAAAGTTACCCTGCTATCCGAAGGATTAAGAGCAAAAGAATTTCTAAGGTATTCTATTGCTTTATCATAATCCTGATTAAATAAAGCATTGTTCCCCATTTCATAAAATTCTTCTGCTGTTTGAGATATTACCATAGTAGGTAATAAAAATAAAGTTAAGATAAAAATAAGTTTTTTCATAGTTTTATTTTAACTTTA